>Ga0233433_10000634_pt1 | contig 36842 bp, 28 predicted proteins | sample SI_122_August201_5_FD_179868 | JGI IMG/M metagenome (GOLD analysis project Ga0233433, IMG submission 179868) | Seawater microbial communities from Saanich Inlet, British Columbia, Canada - SI_122_August2016_100_MG | ecosystem: Environmental > Aquatic > Marine > Inlet | place: Canada: British...
GCGTCAGGCTGTTTTTTTCACCGGTGAAGGTCTGATGGCCGTCGCCCCGCAAAACGGCCAAGTTCTTTGGCGCCACCCATGGCCGACCGACCACAAAATCAACGCCGCAACACCCGTCTTCGTGCCGCCGGACAAGATCTTCATTTCAACCGGCTACGGCGTCGGCGGCGCGCTCGTGCAACTTATAGCCGACGACGAACGCACCACGACAGTACTGGTATGGAAAAACAAGTCGATGAAAAATCACTTTGCCACTTCGGTCTACTACCAGGGCCACCTCTACGGCTTCGATGAATCGATCCTCGTCTGCCTCGATGCGACAACCGGCGAGGAAAAATGGAAAACCCGCGGTTATGGCAAAGGCAGTCTGATCATCGCCGATGGCCACCTGGTCATCCTGGGCGAAATCGGCAATCTCGGCATAGCGGAAGCCACTCCCGATGCCTTCCGCACAAAAGCCACTCGCCCCGTTTTTGACAGCAAGTGCTGGACCAATCCCTCGCTCGCCGATGGGCGTATCTACCTGCGCGACGAAAAAGAAATAGTCTGTCTCAATATCAATCAATAATCCAGGAATACCATGAATCTTCTGTTTACCTGTTGTCTATTATTCGCATCGACCTTCGCGCACGCGCAAACCACTCCAGACTCGTTGCACGTAGTCGACGAACTCGTCATCACCGGTTCCAGGCTAAAAATACCGCATAACAATAGCGCCGTTAAAATGCTATTGCCCTTGCACAAAACTCCGCTCAGCATCGGCGTAGTGGACGAAGCACTGATCGAAACCCAGGACGGCGCCACCTTGAGCGACGCGCTGGCCAATGTCAGCGGCATCGGCGTGCACAGCAATTTCGGCGTACACGATCTATTTTACCTGCGCGGCTTCGACTCGCTCAGCAATGGCCTAGTCCTTTCCGACGGCGCCCCCGAACCCGAAGCGACCTTCTACCAACTCTACAATGTGCAACGCGTCGAAGCCCTTAAAGGCCCCGGTGCCTTTCTCTACGGCGGCAACCCGCTCTCGGGCACCATCAATATGGTCCGCAAGCGCCCCGACCCCACCGGCAACTTCGCCCACATCAACGGCTCCTACGGCCGCTATGACGCCTATCGTGCGACCCTCGACGCCGGCCGCGTTGTATCCGACCGGCTCGCGTTGCGGTTCAATGCCCTTTGGCAAGACGCCAATGGCTATCGCGATGACAAAAAAAGCTCGATCCTCGCGGTTAATCCAGCACTGCGATTCAATATCAACGAGCGTTCCACCCTCAATCTCGATTTCGAATACCTCACGAGCGAACACCAATCCGACTCGGGCCTGCCCATCCTCAGCAATGCCCTGCCGAAGGTCCCGCGAACGCGTTCATACCAGTCGCCCTTTGATCTTTCCAAACAGACGATCCTACGCTTTCGCGCCGACTACGAATGGCGCATAAGTTCGAACTTTACGCTGCGCGACAAACTCTATTACACCAACTTGGACTGGCCTTCGCGCGGCACGCTCTTTAGCGGCGCTTTTCCCAACGCCGCCGGCTCGCTCGACCTGATCCGCACACTCCTGGATCTCAACGACGAGCAGACCATCATCGGCAACCAACTCGAAGGCCAGTTCACGTTGCGCACCGGCGACATCGAGCATCAACTCCTGCTCGGCCTTGAAATCACCGAGCACGCAGACGACTTCACCCTCGACGTAGCCCTGCTTTCGCAAATCGACCTTTTCACTCTCGGCACGAGTCTACCGGCCAACCTCGTCGACTTTTTCCCGCCCGAGGCGGGGACGGATTCGTTCCAGTTCCCACTGCCCGATCAGAGCACCAAGGGAGAAACCCGTTCGCAAACCATTGCCCCCTACTTCATCGACCACATTTCCTTCGGGCACCTCTTCGACCTCTTTCTCGGCGGTCGTTTCGACCGGCTCGATTACGAAGACAAGGCCACTGCGACGCAGCGCAACTACCAGCAATTAAGTCCAATGCTCGGCGCGACCTTTGCCGCCAGCGAACAGCTTTCGCTCTATGCCAATACCGGTCGCGCCTTCGCCGCGCCTTCAGCCCGCGTCATCGGTGACCGCAAAGCCGAAGAGAGCGCGCAATACGAAATCGGTGCGAAAGCGTTACTTCTCGACGGCAAGCTCAATGCCAACATCGCCCTTTTTAATTTGGCTAAAGAAAATATAGCCATCCCCGACGACAATGGATTGACGCAACAGATAGGCGACCAGCGCGCCCGGGGCCTCGAACTCGAACTGGCAGCACGCCCGGCGACAGCTTGGTATGTTCAGGGTACATACGCCTTCTTGGACGCGGAGTTGACGCGTTTTAACGAGTTTGTTCTCGTGCCTACCGCTACCGGTTTGATGCCCCAACTCTTCAACCGTAAGGGCAATACCCCGGCCTTCGCACCGGAACACCTGCTAACCTTGTGGGCCGCCCGCGATTTCGGCGAAAACCTCACCCTCTCCGGCGGTGCCCGCTATGTCGGCAGCCAATTCGCCGCCGAGGACAATATCTACCAAATCGAAAGCGCGCTGACCTTCGACCTCGGTTTGACCTATCGACAAGGCCCGGCACTTCTGCGGTTGAACCTAAAAAACCTGACCGCCAGCGAATACGAGACCCGCGGTTTCGGCGCCGTATCGGTCATTCCCGCCGCCCCCTTAACCTTCAAAGCAACATTGGGCTATTCGCTGTGAGCAAGCACCAAGTCTCCAACCGCAACAGGCGATCTATACCGCAACTAGATCGCCTGTGCGCCCTACTCGGACCGGTGTTAGAACACAACGCCTTCTACCGGCAAAAGCTCAATGCGGCCGGCATCCAGCGGCCCGAGGACATAGGCAACCTTGCGGCCTATGGCGAAATGCCGTTTACCACCCGCGCCGAGCTTTCAAGCGACCAGGTGCTGCACCCACCCTATGGCAGCAATTTAACCTTTCCGGCCGAGAACTATACCCGTATCCATCAAACCTCCGGCACCACCGGCCAGCGTTTGCGTTGGCTCGACACAGCCGAGAGCTGGGATTGGTGGGGGCGCTGTTGGGCGGAAGTCTACCAAGGGGCCGGCGTCACGGCCGAGGACCGCATCTTCTTTGCCTTTTCCTTCGGACCCTTTATCGGCTTCTGGAGCGGGCACGAGGGCGCCAGCCGCATCGGCGCGCTGATCGTGCCCGGCGGCGGCATGTCCTCCGAGCAACGTCTCGACGCCATCGTCGAAAACGAAATCACCGTACTCGTCTGCACACCGACCTACGCCCTGCATCTGGGCGAGGTAGCCCGCGCGCGCGGGCTCGACCTGGCCAGCACCTCCGTTCGCACCACTATCCACGCCGGCGAACCAGGAGCGAACTTACCGGCCACCCGCCGGCAACTCGAAAAAACCTGGGGCGCCCGTAGTTTCGATCACGCCGGTGCCACCGAAGTCGGCGCCTGGGGTTTCGACTGCCAAGAACATTCCGGTCTGCATCTCAACGAAGACGAGTTTATCTGCGAAGTCATCGACCCGCAAAGTGGCAAGCCCGCCGAAGAAGGCGAACTGGTCATCAGCAACCTCGGCCGCATTGGCATGCCCGTTTTGCGCTATCGCACGGGCGACCAAGTGTCCCTCGACACAAGCCCTTGCGCCTGCGGCCGAATATATAATCGGCTGAAGGGAGGTGTCATCGGCCGCGTCGACGACGCGCTGATTATTCGCGGTATAGTCGTCTACCCCAGCGCGATCGAAAATGTCGTGCGGCAATTCCCTGCGATTTGCGAATTCGCCGTCGACATCCACCGCCACAAAAATCTCGATGAACTCGACGTGCGCATCGAATTAGCCGACGGCACCGACACCACCGACCAGTTTTCACAGGCGCTTTCACAGGCGCTCTCGCACCGACTCGGGCTGCGCGCCAACGTGCACATCACCGAACCCGACACCTTGCCGCGCTTCGAACTTAAAGCCCGGCGTTTCACCGACCACAGGAGAAAAAATTGAGCGACGTCATCGTTATCGGCGGCGGCCCCGCCGGCAGTACCGTAGCGGCGCTGGTCGCCGAGGCTGGCCACAACGTGCAACTTTTTGAACGCGAAAACTTTCCCCGGTTCTCCATCGGAGAATCGCTGATGCCCGACACCTACTGGACCTTCAAACGCCTCGGCGTGCTCGACAAGCTCAAAGCCAGCGCCTTTCCGAGAAAACACAGCGTGCAATTCTTCGGCAAGTCAGGTCGGGGTTCGGCTCCCTTTTATTTTTCTGATAACAACCCGCACGAAAGCTCGGTGACCTGGCAGGTCCAGCGCGGTAAATTCGACCTGATGCTGCTCGATAACGCGCGCGACAAGGGCGCCGAGATCCATCAAGGCGCCCGCGTACTCGAAGTCCTTTTTGACGGCGACCGCGCCATCGGCGTGCGCGCCAAGCTCGCCGATGGCCAAAGCCAGGACTTCACCGCGCCGATCATCGTTGACGCCACTGGCCAGAGCGCATTGATCGGCCGCAAGCTAAAGATCACCGAACCCGAAGCCCAGCTAAATAAGGCTTCGATCTACACCCATTATAGCGGTGGGCGGCGCGACGAAGGCAAGGACGAGGGCGCGACGCTGATCCTGCACACCGACAATGGGGACTCCTGGTTCTGGTATATCCCCCTGCCCGACGACATAGTCAGCGTCGGCGTGGTCGGCGCGATTGACTATCTGGTCCAGGGCCGCAAAGAAGACGCACAGACCATCTTCGAGCAGGAATTGGCAAAATGTGCCCCGATGCAAGAGCGCCTCCAGCACGCCGAACAGCTAATGCCGGCCAAGACCACCAAAGACTTCTCCTATCGCGCCAGCCGCACGGCCGGCGAAGGGTGGGTCCTAGTCGGCGACGCCTTCTGTTTTCTCGACCCGATGTATTCATCGGGTGTTTATCTAGCCCTCAAATCTGGCGAAATGGCCGCCGACGCCATTATCGACGCCATCACTAAAGGAGATTTCTCCGCCGAACAATTGGGCGGTTTCAGCCCCGAACTTTTGCGCGGCACCGAAGCGGTGCGCAAAATGGTCTACGCCTTCTATTCCAAGGACTTCAACTTCGGCGAATTCCTCAAACGCTACCCAGACTGCAAACAAGGCGTCATCGACGTGCTCAGCGGCAATCTTTTTAGCGAGCACGTCGAACCGATCTTCGGCCCAATGGGGGAGATGTGTGAATTGCCCAACGATATCACCTTGACGGGGTGACCTCTATTTACCTTTTATATTATTTATGAAGGCACTGCGATTAATAGCGCTGTTATGTTGCCTAGCCACCATCGCCACCGCACAAAATTGGCCGCAATCGCGCGGGGCCACCCCGCCGTCTTCGATGGGCACCTGCCCGACCTGGGCCCACCCCGCCGTTTTCGACGGCCACCTGCTCATCAAAGACATCGACCACCTCTACCTCTGGAGCACCGAATGAGCACCACTGTTCGTCGGCTCCTCTACCTGGGGATCTTCGCCCTCTATCTCCTCCACAACGACCTCTGGCTCTGGCACGACTCCAGCCTAGTCCTCGGACTCCCGGTCGGGCTCGTCTACCATATCGGCTTTTGCTTCGCCGCCATCGCATTGATGGCTCTCTTGGTCAACTACGCCTGGCCCACCGAGTTTGACGAGGAAGAGCAGACCCCATGACGACGACGATCATTTTCGTCTATCTGGGCATGGTACTATCGATCGGCCTGCTCTCCAACCGCCTCTTCCGCGGCACCGGCGAGGACTACTTCGTCGCCAGCCGCTCGATCGGCCCGTTTCTGCTCTTAATGTCGCTCTTCGGCACCAATATGACCGCCTTCGCCATTCTCGGCGCTTCCGGCGAGGCCTATCACAGCGGCATCGGTGTCTTCGCGTTAATGCCTTCGGGTTCGGCGCTGATCATTCCCGTTATCTTCTTTTTTATCGGCACCCGTGTCTGGGCGCTGGGCAAAAAACACGACTTTCTCACCCAAGTCCAGTATTTCCGCCAGCGTTGGGAATCCGACGGCTTTGGGTTATTGCTCTTTATCGTTATGATCGCGCTGCTGATCCCCTACCTGTTGATCGGCGTTATGGGCGGCGGCCTCACCCTGGCGCAAGTGACCAAGGGCGAGATCCCACAATGGGCCGGCGGCCTGCTCGTCTGTCTGGTGGTGCTGACCTATGTCAGCTTTGGCGGCATGCGTGGCACTGCCTGGGCCAATGCCTTCCAGACGATGGTCTTTATGGTCCTGGGCGGCATCGCTTTCTTCGTTATCGTCGACAAGCTCGGTGGTCTCGACAACGCTATGGCGCAAGTAGCCGCCAAACACTCAAACCTGCTGATCCGCGGTGACCACATCAGCCCAATCAAGATGCTTACCTATACCTGTATGCCGCTATCGGTCGGTATGTTTCCGCACCTCTTTACCCATTGGCTCACCGCCAAAAGCGCGCGCACCTTCCGCTGGCCACTGATGTTCTACCCGCTGTGCATCGCCGTCGTCTGGCTGCCCAGCGTGCTTTTGGGCATCTTCGGCCACCTCGACTTCCCCGGTCTCAAAGGCCCGGCGGCCAATTCGGTGCTGGTCAAAATGATCGATATGCACGCGCCTGGCGTTTTGGCCGGCCTGCTCGCCGCCGGGGTCTTCGCCGCAATCATGTCCTCGCTCGACTCACAAGTCCTGTCGATTAGCAATATGTTCACCCAGGATATCGTCCGGCACTACCGTAAAGACAGCGAACTCAGCGAAAAGGACCAGGTCCTCTGGGGTCGCCTCTTCGTCTTCTTCATCTTCGCCGTCGCCTACGGGCTCTCGCTGGTGTCGGCACGCAGTATCTTCACGCTCGCCGTCTGGTCCTTCACCGGCTTCGCTTCGCTCTTCCCCATCATCGTTGCCGCCCTATTTTGGCGACGTAGTAGCAAAGTCGGCGCCTTCGCCTCCGTTATCACCGTCGCCGTGCTCTGGTCCTATTTCTTCTTCCAGGGCTGGAAAGTCCCTGGATATACCGTCGGCATGACTGGTGTTATGCCCGTGGCCGTCATCCTCACCGCCTCCGCCGCGGCAATGGTCATTGGCTCACTGATGAGCAAGCCGCCCAAAGAGACCACCCTCGAGAAGTTCTTCTAAGCTATGCGCCTGGCCTATATCGCCGCAGGTGCCGCGGGCATGTACTGCGGCACCTGCATCCACGACAACACGCTGGCCACCGCGCTCAAACGCCGCGGAATCGATGTCGCCCTCATTCCGACCTATACCCCGTTGCGTACCGACGAGGAAGACATCTCACTCGACCGTGTATTCTACGGTGGTATCAATGTCTTCCTGCAACAGAAGTGGTCGCTCTTCCGCCATACGCCACGCACCCTCGACCGACTATTAGACGGCCCTCGCCTGCTCAATTCGCTCTCGCGCTTTAGCGCTTCGACCAGCGCGCAGGACCTCGGCTCGCTCACCGTCTCGGTGCTCAAAGGCGAGCAGGGCCACCAGCAAAAAGAACTCTCCCGCCTGGTATCTTGGCTGCGCGATGACTTTAAACCCGATATCGTACAGCTGACTAACGCGATGTTCGCCGGCATGGGCCGCCAACTTAAAGACGAACTCGGCGTGCCCGTACTTTGCGGTCTACAAGGCGAGGACATCTTCCTCGAACAACTGATCGAGCCCTATAGGACACAAGCCCAGGACACCCTGCGCCAACGCGCCCCGGACATCGACGCCTTTATCGCCCCCTGTACCTACTATCGCGACTATATGGCCGAGTATATGCAGGTCGCTGAAGAAAAAATACACGTCGTCCCGCTCGGCCTGAACCTAGCTGAGCACGGAGTAACAACACCTGCTACCGGCGGCAACACAAAAAAGATCGGCTACCTCGCCCGCATCTGCCCGGAAAAGGGCTTTCATTTGCTCGTCGATGCCTTCCGCCTCTTAAAGGAACGCACGGACCTCGGCCCGTTGCGCCTTGAAACCGCCGGCTATCTAGGTCCACGCGACAAGGCGTATTTCCAGGAGCAAATTAAAAAAATCGCCGAATGCGGCCTGGAAGATTCTTTTACTTACCACGGCGAAGTCGACCGCCAAGAAAAAATAAAATTTCTCAGCGACCTGCACGTATTCTCCATGCCGACCACCTACGCCGAACCCAAAGGCCTGTCGATCCTAGAATCCCTCGCCAATGGCACCCCCGTAGTGCAACCCGACCACGGCACCTTCCCGGAAATGTTAGCAACAACAGGCGGTGGCCTGCTCTTCGAGCCACATTCCGCCGAAGACCTAGCCGATAATATCGCCCGGCTTCTGCGCGACGAGCCACTAAGGCAACAACTCGGCCAAACCGGTAAAAAAGCCGTACATAGCGATTTTCACGATGACGCGACCGCCACCAAAACACTTGCCGTTTATAAGCAATATACTGGCGCTTCTTAGCCGTAGTCTTAAAACATCGGCGGAGGGACTACGGGGCTGGGTATTTTCAAAGTACCCAGCCCCGTCAACCTCTGTAGGTGAATGAGGTCGAGCCCATCAATAGATTACCCAAGCGGGACGGGGAAATATGAGGGATTCAGTGTGATCTAAACGGGGCTCATAGTAAAAGTCTCTTATAACCATCGAATCTCAAATAGTAAGTCGCGTTTCATCAATATTTCTAAGGCCTTCAAAAGATTGAGACGAGAAACACTTATATTAGAGGCGCAGCAGAGGTTTGCGGATCCGCCGAAGCGGGTGGCGGTAAAGCCCTTCAGTTGCAGTGTATCACCCCGATCCTGTTAGGTAGTAAGGCGACCTCGTCCAGGGAGCGCCGCTGCTACGACCCTCCACAAGCTGTACGGACCACTCGGGCCGGCTTCGGTGGATTAGCAAGCCATAGCGTGAGACGCACTCAATATGCATAGCTTATAACTAGCGTATAATACATACAAAGACCACAACACAACTACGCATACCATAGCGAAAGGACCACCGCCCTATGACCTGGTTAGCCTTCGCCCTTCTGACCGTCGTCAGTTGGGGCCTCTACGGCATCCTACTGCACACCGGCCAACTCTCCATGACCGACCCCGAAAACGGCCGCTATAAAGCCTTCCTCTTCGTCGGCGTGGCCTATCTAATCACCGCCGTCATAGGCTCGTTGATCGTGCTCTTGCTCAATGGCGCCAACTGGGCCTATCCTGCCAAAGGTATCATGTGGTCTACTGCCGCCGGTATGGTCGGCGCCATCGGCGCACTCGGCGTCCTCCTCGCCTTCGGCGCCAAAGGCTCGCCCACCGTCGTCATGACCATCGTCTTTGCCGGTGCGCCGATCATCAACGCCGTCGTCGCCACGCTAGCCCACCCGCCCGCCGGCGGTTGGGCCTCCGTGCGCTGGCCCTTCGTGCTCGGCATCGTGCTCGCCGCAGTCGGTGGTTGCCTGGTCACCTTCTTTCGCCCCGGCACCTGACATGCCCAGCGAGTTTCGCACCCAACGCCTGGTCGAGTGGGCCGATACCGACAAAGCCGGCATCGTGCATTTCGCGCGTTTCTTCGTATTTATGGAGCAAACCGAACACGAATTTTGGCGTGCCCTCGGCCTCAGTGTGCACATGAAACGCGACGAAAACATCATCAGCTGGCCGCGTCTGACGGCCGATTGCGAATATTTTCGCCCCGTCTCCTTCGAAGACACACTCGATATCCACCTGCAAATCGAGAAACAGGGCGGCAAATCCCTCAGCTACCGCTTTAATTTTCACCATAATGGCAAAGCCGTCGCAGAAGGTCGGCTCAAGGTCGCCTGTTGCATCTGCAACCCGGGCGAGAAAATTCGCGCCATAGCCATCCCGGATTTTATCAGCGATCAACTAACACAGCAAATAGCAGAGACTACCGCGACATGAATACGTCCATCGCCCTCACCGTCTCCGACGTGCACCAGCGCTTCACCCGCGGCGAGCACAACATCGATGTCCTGCACGCGGTCTCGCTTAGTGCCGCGGTCGGCGAATCGCTAGCGCTGGTCGGGCCGTCCGGTTCGGGCAAGAGCACCCTGTTGCATTTGCTCGGTACCCTTGAAAAACCCACCGCCGGTCAGATCGCCATCGGCGGCCAAGACCCCAATACCCTCAGCGAACCCGAACTCGCCCGTTTCCGCAATGAACAAATCGGCTTCATCTTCCAAAGCCATCACTTGTTACCGCAATATTCGGCCCTCGACAATACCCTCGTGCCCAGCCTGGCTTTCCCCCAGGAGAGCCGCGCCGGCCGGGCACGCGACCTGCTCACCGCCGTCGGCCTCGCACAACGCCTCGAACATCGTCCCGCCGAACTCTCCGGCGGAGAATGCCAACGTGTCGCCGTCGCCCGCGCCCTGATCAACAGACCCGGTCTGTTATTGTGCGACGAACCCACCGGCAGCCTCGACCGACAGACGGCTACCACCGTCGCCGACTTATTGTTCACCCTGCACCGCAGCGAAGACACCGTACTCGTCATCGCGACACACGATCCCGAATTAGCCGAGCGTTGCGATCGGCGCTTTGCCTTGCGCGAGGGCACTTGCGTCGAAGTCTGATCCACTACTGGCGGACTCACCTGGGGCTAGTACTCGGTGCCGCCATCGCATCGACCGCACTGACCGGCGCGCTGCTGATCGGTGATTCGATGCGCGGCAGCCTGCGCGCCTTGGCCCTCGAACGATTGGGCCACATCGACTATGCCCTGCTCGGCGAGCGTTTTTTTCGCGACGAGCTCGCGAAAAAAATCCCCGGCACTACCGCCCCAGTCATCCTGCTCAGCGGTTCCGCCCGCCATGCCACCAACCAGGCCCGTGCTTCTCGCGTGCAGATCCAGGGCATAGACCAGCGTTTCGCCGATTTATTCCCCTCCGGGGGAGAAAGCCTACTCTCCAGTCTACAACAGGCCAATGACACCCCCTTTCCCTCCCTCGTCATCAGTGCCTCATTGCAACGCGAACTCGGCGCTAAAATAGGCGACGCGATCCTGCTGTCATTACAACGCCAAAGCCAGAGCCACCGAGAATCACTCTTTGGCCGCCGCGCGACCGAAGATATTGTCACAACAATCCGCGCGGTGCTCACCGGTATCCTGCCCGATAGCGGCCCCGGCCGCTTTGGCCTTAGACCCCACCAACACCTGCCACTCAACGCCTTTGTTGATCTCAAAGCCTTGCAACAAGCTTTAGACCAACCGGACCAAGCCAATACCCTACTCGTCGGCACAACCGACCTTTCACCTGAAGAGTTGCAACAACATCTCGCAGAGCACCTCAATCTGGCCGATCTCGGACTCAACCTCGTGCAACGCGAAAACTATATTGCGCTCGAAAGCACCCGCTTTATCCTCAATGCCCCGACCATCGCCACTGCGATCACAAGCGGCGCCGAAGAAGGGCTTGCCGCCTCTACCTTCCTCACTTATTTGGCCAACGAAATTTCCAGCAATGGCCGCACGGTTCCCTATTCGACCGTCACTGCCGTCAATGATCCCGCAGGCCTCTATCTACAAGACGGACAACCCGCACAGGCCCTGGCCGAAGATGAACTCTACCTAAATGCCTGGACGGCGGCGCAACTAAACGCGGCCCCCGGCGACTCCGTCGCCTTGGCCTATTATGTGGTCGGCCCCCGCGAAGAATTGACCACTGCACAGGCCCGCTTTCGGCTAAAAGGCATCGTCGCGATGCGCGCACTAGCCGTCGATCGGACACTCACCCCCGCATACCCCGGTTTGCAGGACGAAGAAGATATCTCCGCCTGGGACGCGCCATTCCCCATGGACATGGACAAAATACAGCCGCGAGACGAGGCCTATTGGGACCGCTATGGCGCCTCGCCCAAGGCCTTTGTCTCCGGCAAAACCGGCCAGCGCCTCTGGCGCAGCAAACACGGCGAGGCAACCGCCTTGCGCTTCTACCCGCTTGCAGAAGGCGACCTTGTCACCGACTGGCGCGGTCTGCGAGAAAACCTCTTGCAACACTTGTCCCCGGAATCGGCCGGATTTTCCTTCCGCCCCGTCCGTCAACAAGCCATTCAAGCTTCGGCCGGTGCCACCGACTTCAGCGGACTGTTTATCGGTTTCAGCCTTTTTCTTATCGCCGCCGCCGCGCTCTTATTGCTCCTGCTCTGCAGATTCGGCCTCGAACAAAGGATGCGCGAAGCCGGTCTACTGCTGGCCATCGGCTATCCGCTTGCCGCCGTCCGCCGCCGCTTCTTCAACGAAGGCCTCGCTTTGACCGGCCTCGGCGCACTACTCGGGCTAGCCGGTGCGCAACTCTACGCCTATCTGCTATTATTTGGCCTGCGCACTTGGTGGTTGCCAGCGATCGGCACCCCCTTCCTACAACTGCACAGCAATCTCTCGAGCCTAGGCCTGGGTTACCTCGCCACCTTACTACTCGTCGCGCTGACCATCCGACGCACCATAAGCCGCTTCCATGCGATACCCGTCCGCGCGCTGCTCGCCGGCACTCTCAACGCCCCACAACAACGACAACATAATCGCTCGACAAAACTAGCTGCAGTCGGCTTACTTTTGGCCTTGGCCTTAAGTGCTCTTGCCACAACAACCGAAGCCGCTACAGCCGCTGCCCTTTTCTTTGGCAGTGGCGCCGCCGCACTTTTAGCGCTTTTAGCCCTCTTCTCCTCCTGGCTACACACCGCCCAACATCGCGACCTCCGTTCGGGCCTTGCCATCGGCATCCACAACAGCATCCGCAACCCCAGCCGCAGCGCCCTGAGCACCGCCTTGATCGCCTGTGCCACTTTTGTTATCGTCGCGGTCGGCGCCAACCGTCGCGTCGAATGGCAGGAGGATCCAGGCACCGGCGGCTTCTCTTTGCTCGCTGAGGCGGACATTCCACTGCATCAAGACCTCAATAGCGAGATGGGGCGCTTCGAACTCGGGCTTTCCGCCGACTTGAGCTCGACGCACTTTTTCCCGATGCGCGTCCTACCCGGCGAGGATATCAGTTGCCTCAATCTCTACCAGCCACAGACGCCCCGCGTCTTGGGCGTTACGAGCAAACTGATCCAGCGCGGCGGTTTCCCCTTTCAGCAAACGCTTGAACCAACACCTGCCGAAAGTGAGAACCCCTGGCTGTTGCTCAACCGGGACCTCGGTCCGGAGATCATCCCGGCCATCGGCGACTTCAATTCAACCCAGTGGATCTTGCACAAGAGCTTGGGCGAAGATGTGATAATAGAAAATGAAGCGGGAGAAAAACTGGCGTTGCGGTTGGTGGGGTTATTGCAGGGCAGCGTTTTTCAAGGTGAATTGCTCATCGCCGAGGACCGTTTCACCCAGCATTTTCCTGCGCGCAGCGGTTATGGGTATTTTCTCGTCGAAACGAATACACCCGAAACGGTCGCCGCCGCGCTCGAGAAAAACCTCAGTGCCTACGGCTTCGACACCACAACAAGCGCCGCACGCCTCTTGGCCTATCACGCGATCGAGAACACCTACCTCTCGACTTTTCAAACCCTCGGTGGCCTGGGACTCATCCTCGGCACTTTTGGTCTAGGTATACTACTGCTGCGCAATGTGCTCGAACGCAGCGGCGAATTGGCCACCTTGAGCGCCTGTGGTTTCCGCCGCGCCCGCTTAGCCGCCCTATTGCTCTACGAAAATGGCTTTCTGCTGCTCGCCGGCCTCGCGATCGGCATCACTGCCGCCCTCATCGCCGTTGCCCCCCGCCTACTCGATCCCTCCCCTTTCCCCTGGGCCTCGCTCGGTTTTTCACTGTTTCTAGTCTTGGCCGCAGGCCTGCTCGCCAGCCTTATCGCAGTACGCATAGCGCTTCGTCGGCCTTTGCTCGGGACCCTAAAAAGCGAATAAGGCGCATCCGAAAAATCGCACCGGACCTTTTGCCTCAGCCCAACCCCACTTTCCAGATACCCCTTAATATTCTCCGGCAGATCGAGCCGATAAACTACTCCTGCTCGCTTTGCGCTATACAATAAAGATGCGATTCCGTGCGCAGATAAATCCGGCCTTCTGCTATCGCCAACGATGAAAGCGTATAGGCCCCGTCGAGTTCATTGGTCGCCAACACCTTAAACTCCGGCCCGGCCTGCAACACCGTAGTTACTCCATCCTCGTTGACCACATAGAGCTTGCCGTCGGCCAACACGGGCGAGGCGCTGACCGCCCCCTGCGCCAGGCGTTCCGGCCCCCACACTTTTTCACCAGTTTTGGCGTCGAGACAGGTCGCCCGACCGCGATCGTCGACCATAAAAAACAAACGCCCATCGGTCGTAGCCGAAGGCACATCCGGTCCACCCGCGCCCTCAAATTTCCAGGCCAGATGGCTCTCGCTGATATCGCCCGACCCGCCGGCGTGAAAGGCCAGGACCGGATTGCGGCGACTGGTCGCATAGACCATTCCGTCGGCGACGACCGGCGATCCGGCCACCCTGTAATTCGTTTCCTTGTTCGGGTTCAGCCCGCCCGCCCGCCATAGCTCTTTTCCTGTCGCCGGATCGTGGCCAGTGACATAGTCGCCACCGGAAACGACGATCTGCATCTGGCCGTCGTGTTCGAGCAAGGTGGGCGTGGTATAGGCATCTGGCGATTCGCCCACCGCGTCGGTCGCCCGCTCCCGATGCCACAACACCTCGCCCGTCGCCGCCTTGAAGGCGACCAGATAGGAGGGGTCGTCGGTATTCATTCCGTGTAGAACTTCGACGAAGAGCACGCCGTCGTAGAGCAAGGGCGAAGAGGCATAGCCCCACATCAGGCCAAAAGCACCGTGCTGCTCTTGCAAGCTATAATGCCACAATTCCTCTCCTTCCACATCATAGGCCTTGATCATGCCTGTACCCGCAACAGCGATCACCACTTCGCCATTGGTGACCGGAGAAGGCGAGGTATTGTTGTGCTTCATCCAATAGGCATTGCCCTCGTCGAGGGTGCGTTGCCACAAGACGCTGCCGTCGACCGCCGATAGACAGCCCAGCAACAACTGTTCGCCGCCCTGGATCTCCTCACCTGCATTCGGCGAAGTCAGAAAAATGCGGTCACCCCAGACCACGGGCGTACCCCCGCTCCAAGAGGGCAACTTCTTACTCCAAACGATATTTTCCTCCACCCCCCAAGTAGTCGGCAGATCGACGGCCTGGCTACCGCCGTTGAGATTGGGACCGCGCCACTGCGGCCAATATTCTTGATCGGCGCTGAGCAAAGAAGACGCTACCAACAATAACACTGGAACGAGCGCATTTTTTTCCATGACTTCGTGCTCCTTGTACGCCGAGAACAGCGGTCCCCGAACAATGAACAAATACACCAGTGGACCCACGGGCAATATTCTCGCAGCCGCGACAATATCGCCTTGATCCGTGTCACCTATTGAAATAACTTCAGGACATATAACGAACCGCTTGCAAAAAAAGGATCGCCGCGATGATACAAATATTCCTGGTCGGCCTCTGCCTCCTGCCGCTCACCACTTGGGCCGCTGACGAGCCCGCCGATTCCGCCGCCCGCAACTGGCCGCAATGGCGCGGCCCCCTCGGCACCGGCGTAGCTCCCTACGGCAACCCTCCGACGACTTGGAGCGAAACGGAAAATATACGCTGGAAAGTCACTATCCCCGGCCAAGGACACGCCTCCCCTATCGTCTGGGGCGACCGCGTCTTCGTCCTGACCGCGATCCAGACCGACCAGACCCTGCCGCCGCAAGAAGAGTCGGAGGAAGGTAAACCCGCTTGGCTCGACCCCAAAATGCCCGGTTATGTCTACAAATTCGATATTCTCGCCCTGGACCGCCAAAGCGGCGCCGTCGTATGGCAACGCACCGCCCGCACGGAGCCTCCGCACGAGGGCACCCACCAGGACGGCTCCTGGGCACCGGCCTCGCCGGTGACTGACGGCGAACGAGTCTACGCCCACTTCGGCTCGCGCGGCCTGTATTGCTACGATATGGAAGGCGAACTGCTGTGGTCAACAGACCTCGGTGATATGACCACCCGCCTTACCTTCGGCGAAGGCACATCGCCCGCACTGCACGGCGACGCAATCGTCATCAACTGGGACCACCAAGGCGAGTCGTTTATCGTCGCCCTCGACAAGCGCACAGGCAAGGAACAATGGCGCGTCGCCCGCGACGAGCAGACCTCTTGGGGCACGCCGCTTATCGTCGAACACGCGGGCCGGGCCCAGGTCATCGTCAACGCCACCAACCGCATCGTCAGCTACGACCTCGCCGATGGCGCAGTGATCTGGGAATGCAGCGGCATGACCGCCAATGCGATCCCGACACCAGTGAGCGCCGGCGGGATTATTTATATCACCAGCGGTTTTCGCGGCAACGCGCTCTTGGCCATCCGCCTGCAGGGCGCCGAAGGCAATATCACCGGCACGGAGTCGGTCGTCTGGAGCTATGACCGCGATACGCCCTATGTGCCTTCACCGCTGCTCTACAATGACATGCTCTATTTTCTCAAGAGCAATGACGGCATCCTCTCCGGCCTCGACGTAAAAACCGGCGCCAAGCATTTCGGGCCGCAGCGCCTCGAAGGTATCGAGGGCATCTATGCCTCGCCCGTCGGCGCCGGCAACCGAGTCTATATCACCGGCCGCAACGGCACCACTTTGGTCCTCAAACAAGGTGCGCGATTCGAGGTCTTGGGCGGCAATGCACTGGACGACAGCTTCAGCGCCTCGCCCGCCATCGCCGGCGACGAACTCTTTCTACGCGGTGAAAAAGACCTCTACTGCATAGCTCAAGACTAGGATTCTTCCGAGCTACTTGAACTGGGCCAAACGCGGGGGAATCTCTCTTCTATCAGCATTAATGGGCGCCCGCCTGAGACGATGCGATAGGCTCGACTGAGCACCTCCGACCAGTCCCGTATCGGCTCGGGCGGTGCGTCCAGTCGCTCTTCGCCATACCATAGCCTCTCGCGACGACTCTCGACGCCGCATTGCAGTAGAAGCCGACCGATACTTTCATTTTGTTGCTTTAAACCCGATGCCACCTCGGCCGGAACCCGATCCATTACAATGCTCGAAACCGCGTGCAAATAGGCTACCCGGTCGCGGCCGCACAACACCACCTGCCTCTCGCAAACCTCCGTGCCCGAAGCCGCCACCAACCAGGGATCGTCGTGTTCGAGCTGCCGAATTTGCTGGCCGAGTACGACGATATCTACTGGTTGCGACAAATAAGCCTCGATCAATTGCGTCACCGTGCCGTCTGCAGTCAACAAAACGCGCTGTATGGCGTCGAGTTCCGTCCATTTTACTGATTCCAGCCCAGCCGGTCTTTGCCCCTGGGCGATAAAGAGATCTTCCAATATTTTCCGTAATCTTTTAAGCGGTAAATGGGTGATATATATAATACTTATATATAAAGGTGATACTAGACAAGCCTGGCGAGTACACACACAAAAAAGCCGAGCTTATTTTTTCGGGGCAGAACGTACGGTTAAATATGTCGCGGTTGCTTATCGCTTAGGTGTGCGCATACGAATCGACTTGACTGCCTTCTCTCGATCATCCGCCTTGCGGTTCATCGCAGGTCTGCGCGTCCTGATCTGATGCCCCCCTGCCAAATCATCGTCATTGTTCGCTTACATCTTTTCTTTCTTCACAGCGACCTTAATCTCTCGATCCTCTCAACTCCCCCCGAATCTAGGGTATTGTTTACCCCAGTCGATCACATACGGCCTATATAATATGTCCAGCAACTGAATAAAGGGAAGACTTGATTGGCATCGAGTCTATTTTGTTTTTGCTCAGCGAAATAGTTTTCTCACCGTAAGCACCAAGAAAAATGCCATAACTAAATCTCCAACAAACGCTTCGATATTGGCGACCATCCGCGCGCCGCCCATATAGGCCATCGCGGAAGTGTACAGCGACACAAAGGTCGTGGCGCTATACACTTCTAAAAAAAATACCAATAGTGCATCAAGCCGCTACCAAGGTCCATTACACGAGGGTTCGTTGACGTAGCGCTCGGTATCGAGATCGAGCAGTAATTCGGTTCCAGGCGGCAATTCGACGCGAAAACGGCTACTATTAATGGTCTCGGTTCGTTCCTCCACTTCGAGCGGCGACGCAGCATAGGTGCCGGCATACCCCCCCATCCAGCCCGGATATTCGCTCGTCCGCCGCTGGTATTTGACCTCTTTGAAGCGATGTTCGCCAAAACCGCCGCCCTGGATCAGCAAAGTCCGACTGGCCACCGGACTGAGATTGACCAGGCGAACAACCGTGCGATCAGCCGTCAATTGCTCGACCAACGCCGCGACATCCTCGGGCAAACCCGGCCGGCGGCGTTCGGCATCATAATAGCGCAACCGTACGTGCAATAGGCCGCCATTGTAGATCGGCTGAGGTCCACCCAAGGTCTGCTGGATTAGCGCTTCGGACGATACCGGATTGCCCCACTGCCAGTGGTGGATATGGTGTTGAGTCCCGACATCCTGATCCTCGCGCACCTGCGCCGCCCGCCGACAGGTTATTTGATGGCTGGCCTGCAACATGCGTTCAGGGTACTGCTCGTTCTGCCCAGCCAAAAAGCGGACCCAAGGCGACTCGTGCCCCGAATCCTCCTTATTGTGGAAAGGGAAAACCGTATCCCAATCAAACGCTTCGGCCTGGCGCACCCGCTCAATGCGCTCCCAGTCCCCGTCATCCATCGACAAGTTCCACAACGCGACCATATACACCGGCGAGATCGGCTGCCAGTCGAACCATCCGGCGTCGCCATAACGATGCGGTACCAGAAAAGTCTCATACTGGTCCATCGAGCCAAACTGGCTCACCCAGCGCTCGCTGACGCTCATCTGCTGGTCGCGAATATCGCGCACCTCACCCAATTCGAGAATCCGATCCATCTGCTGTCTGGGCAATTCGAGATAATCCTTATCTCGCGTCAGCAAATAGGCATTGGCCCCCGCGTCGATCGTTGCCTTCTGCAAGGTCAGAAAACCGTGCGGAAAGGTCCAACCGTAGCGACCGCCATACCACTTGCCATTGCAATACTCTCCCACTTGGCCCGAATGCCCAACATTGTCGGGTAACAAACCGCCATTGGCCCTAGCCCGCGCGAGCCAAGCGTCGGTATATTCGACAACCCAGTCGCGGTATTTTTCCTCTCCAGTTAGCAAGAAGGCATTGGTCACCAGCGAAGTGACCGACAAATTCGTCGGCGTGTCCCCCATCCGCCAACGGTCAAAAAGTGCCTGGCCCATTCGCCGTGCGTTATTCGGGTCGGCCAGGTCCTGCACACTATGGATGCCCTCCAGGTCGAAAAAGGGCAGGCTATAGGGTTCCATGGTGGTGCCCAGCGGATTATAGATCTTGTCTTCGCGCTCCGACTCCGGCGCATAATACGGCCCCTTGCTGCCATTTAGACCCGAAAGCAGGATCTTGTGCTCGGGATCGTAGTTGATCGCTTCGGGGTCCTCGTTGAGATAGAAACCGGCGAAGCGCCGTGCCCGTTCGCGTCGTTTGGGATGCTCAGCGTTGGCCAGGCTCAGATGATAAAAAAAGACGTCGCTTTCAGACTGGTGCATCTGGTCTTCGCGGATCCCATATTCCTTGTACGAGGTCCCCATACGCGTCAACTGCTTGGTCACCGTCTCCCATTGGTGTTCGGCGAGGCTGAGCAAGTGTTCACCGCCGCCCATCAGATAGACCAAGGGCCAATTGAAAAATGGCTCGTAATAATCATCGGGGCTGCCGCCGCCCCATTCGTCCTGCCAAATAAATTCCCCGTCCTCACGGGTAAAGTGGTCGAGGAAGGGCTGGACCGACTGGTCCATCGCCGTAAAGAGCCGGCGCTGCCAGGCAGCCCAAGGGGCGGGTGTTGAAATCGGTACGGTAGCCTTCAGTTCAGTCACAATTCACTCCTCTTATTATTTAACCGACAACCGGCACAAAAGGGGCCATCGGGTCGCCGTATTCATTGCCGGCCCGATCTTGGCCTCTGGCCAGGTAGACTTCGTGTTTGGCATGCGGACCATCGAACAACACCTTCACCGACGCGGGCATATAGCGCATCGTATACCCGCAGCGCCGTCTGTCGCTGGCATTGGGGTCGGATCCATGAATGGTCTTTGAATGGTGAATATGGCACTGGCCCGCGCTGAGTTCGAGATCGACGATGCGCGCCTGATCAACTTGCTCCGGCACAATCTCCAACCCGAAGACATGGCTTTCAGCATCGACCGGCTCATAGTCGGAAAAACCGTGGCCGTGCGTATCGGAGACGACCCGCATACAGCCATTCTCCCGCGTCGAGTCGTCGATCGCCAACCACACCGTCAATACCTCGTGCCTGTCGAGCCTCGGCGCCCAATAAGCCGAATCCTCGTGCCACGGCACTCGTTTGCCGTCACCGGGTGGCTTGCTGATAAAATGGCTCGACCACAACACGATATCGGGGCCGATAAAGGCCTCGACAAAATCGAGCACCTCGTCGGCGAACAGCCACTCGAAAAGTTCGCGATGGGCAAAGTGCGGCACATCCATAGCCTCCGGCCTTTTGCCTACGGGTAACTCAGCCAGCATATCTTCAAAAAAATGTTGCAACCGTTGGAATTTTTCCTGAGGGAAAAGCGGATGCTGATAAATAAAATAACCGTGATCGCGGTAAAACTGCACCTCCGCATCACCGACATGCAATACATGCGATTGTTTTGTGGTCATGGCGCATTCCTTTCACTTTGCATCTGCAAAAGCCAATGTACTAAACGCGGTATAGTGCAACAATCGCTCACCCGTGCAGAATTGGATGCCCCGCGCCCATAAACCAGAAATAGTCCACCGCAAACGAAAAAAAGACCCCGAAGAAAAAACCGACCACCATACCCAGGAAAAGCGGTTTGAGCCGTAGGTAGAGCCCCACGCCGCCGAAACGCAGGATCAGCCGTTTGCAAGCCCAGGCGAGAAAAACCGAGAAGGCGATCCGCCGGACCATCCAGGTCGAAGCCACCGCCAGCCCCACCGGATGCAGCGACCACCAGGCGAAGCGATAGTGCAAAAACGTCAGCGCCAAATACGCAAAGGCCCCGCCGCCAAAAAAGCCCAGCTTGTCCCAATCGGTCGGCGCCGGATCGCGTAACTGTTGCGTGACCCAATCGAAAGCTCGCCCGCCGGCACCTCCGGACGCGTTGAAAAACCACGAGCGCAAATTACTGGCGCCATAATCGTAACACAGATAGATCATAAAACCGGAGGTCGCGACAAAACTGACGACGACCGCCAGCCCGATCGCCAATGCCAACCCGCCATTGCGGCGATGCGTATAATAGTCGTGCAGCTTCAGCGCGTTGGCCGCCGACGGCATAAAGGTCGACTGCACGTCGCCGCACCAGGCAAAGGTCAACGCCAATGCCACTAGACTGTGCGGCTCTACCGCCGAACCGGTGATCGCCATAGTCATGCCCTGCGCACTCATCGGCGTCGTCAGGTAGTGCATCCCCGCCTGTACCACAAGACGCGTGATACCGAGAAAAATAACCATCGCGGTCACCATATAGAGCACGGCCAAATACAGCTCCACCCCCGAATAGCACAACCAGCCTAAAATGAAAACCAGCCCCGCAAAACCGCCGCAAACGGCCACCCGGTACGAAACCATCTCGTCCATATCATCGATCTGCCCAGGCCGCCCCAGCGCCGTCTGCCACACGGCGGCGAGATGCTCCCGAGCCATCCACAGACTCCACGCCACCATCGCTACAAAGGCTCCCCAGGACTGCCAAGCCAGCGGCGTGCCGCCATAGACGAAAGGATCGCTGCGCAATGTGTAAGTGCCGATTTGGTTGATCAGGCTCAACTGTCCTAAATTCAACACATAAAAAAACCACACGCTGAACGAAATCGCGGTGGGCACCAGATACATAAAACCCAAGACCGGAAAATAGATCAGCAATTCGACGGCCGGGACATGCGGGATCAACTGGAAGGGAATGCTCTGAAAGATGGGCACCTGTACCAGCCCTGGATGGAAATAACTGGGAATATTGAATGCTATAAGCGTAAACGGAATCGCAAAGCCGATCCAGAAAACACGGGTCTTGAGTACCGGTGGCCATACCGAGGAAGGGCTTTCTTCGGTGAGCATCAGCGCCACCTCGGTCAGAGGAAAACTCAGCCGTTCGCGCTGCATCCAGTGCCGCCGCAATACCACCACCGTGCAAAAGCCGACAAAATAAAGCGCCAAAACCAACGCCAACCACCACAATAGCGGGCCCGCCCACACCCCCCACGGAATCGCCAGCGCCTTATCCGGCAATCCCTCGTAAAAGAAGCGCATCGCGTCATCCGCCGGGTCCGGGATCGCCCATCTCGGCAAGTGCGGCTGAATCAGACTCGCCCAATCATTGTCGGGCATCGCCCCGTAATAGGGCTTGGAAACAATACTCAAAATCAGCCCGACGATAAAAATTGGCATACCGCTGGCGACCAGCCCCATAATAACGATGGTGACCAATTCGGCCGCATTCAGAGCATAGGCTTCGCGCACCTTTTTGAGCAGGGTATTGAGCAACACCAAAATAAAAAGCGGTGCCCCAACCAAAATCGGAAAATAAGACCAGGTCATCTCCGAGGAACCGACCATCCAGATCGAATAAGGACCGCCGGTACTAATCGCGACAACTAGCCCCAAACCGAGCAGCACCGCCTTGAATGTCAGCCCGGAGCCCTTCAGCTCGATTTGATGGCGGTCGTCGAGATAGCGTTGGTAGGTGGAGGGGATTTTCTTTTTCAAACGATGACTTCAGGTGGGCTTGCCCACTACGTGTTCGCGATAGAATTCGGCGGTATACCCCTGGTCAGCAAAGGTCTGGGTCACCTCCGGCCAAGCGCTGAAATACTCGCATAAGCCTGGTTCCGGATGTTCGGCCAGTCGTTCGGGAATCAGCACCCAACTGGTGAGCGGGGGGTTGCCCTGAGAGCTAAAATAATTGTGCTGGGTGCGCCGGCCTTTGTCTTTCTCACCGGCCAGCCGTCTATGAAAGATCGAGATATCGTAGAGCACAGCGGTGCCCGCCGGGCCAGTGATAGGTACCTCGCGATAGGCCTCGCCCAACTGCTGCTGCGCCTCTTCTATCGACGCATAAGGCCCGCTCTTAGGCACCACGCAAAAACGCGGCGTGCTCGCGTCCACATCGCTCAAATGGTAAATCGCACAGAGATACTTGCAGCCATAGGGACCAACCTCGGGTGGCTGCGGCGGTTTGTAATTGAGGTCGTCCTTGTGATAATCCATGGCGCTATCGCCATTGCCCGGCGGGATATCCCGAAAGTCGTATTGGGCAAAACGCGCGCCCGGCCCCATAATTTCATCGATCAGCGGAAAAGTCGTCTGGTATTGGACATAACGGTCCAACTCAGGGTGATTTACCAAAACCTGCCCGTGCGAGTAACAACCCCGTTTGTCCGGCCCCCACTCGTCGGGAATCTCGATTTTAGAGCGGTCGACAAAATCGTTGAGAAAGGCGATCTCGTCCACCGCCAACGCATCAGCGACGACAGCGTAGCCCTCTTGGCGAAAAAAATCGAGTATTTCTTTCTCTTGATCCGGTGTGAAAATTGGGTGATCTGCCATAGTTTTAAATCACTCCCACGCTATGATATTTGCCAAAACCCCTTGCGATATAGGTACACCACTGTCGCCCGTCTGTCAACGGAGTAATCATTGCCGGTAGTGCTTATTTTTTCCTATACTAATTACAACGCATAACGTAGAGGAAGCGATGATCTGAGAGACGATAGAAAGGGTCGGCGTCGAGCCGACGCAAATAGAAAAAGTGGCGATGCTGACCTTTCTCTTTCCCCATGCGGAAGATCCACAGGCATCGAACCAGGTGGTCCACGCCTACACCAGTCGCTAATGAACGGAAGATTAAGCGAATCCGAAGAAATCGCCGCACAATGGTTCGATTTATCTAGCATACCTTAAGGGCACATGTAGCCGGATGCGGCGCATGGGTTGCCCGAGATGTTCGCCGGAGGATTATTGGTGGGTAAATTTATGTACGATAAGGACCTCAAGATCTACGAATATGAAATCTAACCGGGCATGCCGACATAAGTAGCCTTTCACGACATCGCTCATTCGCCTCGATCTCGTCCTCGTAGCAAATGATCTTTAAATTATCGCGGATAAACCGAGCTCTCTCAAAAGGCCCCATATGACCACGCTACCCCAATTCCGCTTTAACGAGCAAGCGCTAGACGCCTCACCCGCAGCTCTCGGCCCCTTGCGCTCTTCCACAGACGCGCTCGACGACCGCGGAGAACTGCACCAACGCATGGCGCTCGACGGCTATCTCTTCCTGCCCGGCCTGCTCGACCGCGACCAGGTCCAGGCCGCCCGCACCAGTTCACTTGAGCGATTGGCCGAGCAAGACCTCTTCCTGCCGGGCCAACCACTCGACGAAGCCCTGCTCAAACCCGGCGTACACATGCGCTCGGCCCAGTCCGTGCCGCTCGACAATCCCCCATTATTCGATCTGCTCTACGGCAGCCACATGATCGAGTTTTACGAATCTTTCTTAGGCGGCCCGGTCCGGCCCCTCGATTATACCTGGTTCCGCGCCAAGACGCCGACACAGGACTCGGCCACTAAGCCACACTGCGATATTGTCTATATGGGACGCGGGACGGAAAATCTCTATACCTCCTGGACCCCGCTCGGCGATATTCCCTATGAGATGGGCGGCCTGTTGGTATTGGAAAAATCTCACCTCAACGAAGAGCTCAAGCGCACCTACGGCCAAACCGATGTCGACGTCTATTGCGAAAATGAAGGGGACGCGGCGGAAATTATCGGCCGCGCGAGAGCCGCCAACCGAGCGTTGACGCGCGAAGAAATGGACAGCATCCGCTGGAGCACCGACGGCGTCTATTCGCACGATCCGACCGCCGTGCGCACCGAATTAGGCGGCCGCTGGTTAACCGCCGAATTTCAAATGAGCGATGTGCTAATTTTCTCGATGCACACGCTGCACTGCAGCCACGACAACCAGACCCGTCACCTGCGTATCTCCACCGACTCTCGCTACCAGTTGGCTTCCGAGCCCATCGATCCGCGTTGGATCGGCGACGATCCGCCAGGCAACGGTATCCACGCGAAACGCGGCACCATCTGCTGAACTACAGCCCGGCTTCGCGCGTCAATTTACCCAAGACCTCGTCGATTATGTCAAGCGTCTCGCCTAGCTGCTCCCGCGTGATAACCAGCGGAGGATAAAAGCGCAAATCATCACCGCGCACGAGGTCGGCAACCCCCGGCACGCCGGAAATATGCAGACCTCGTGCCAACGCCAGACTCATGCCGCGCGCCGACATGCCCTCTTCCGCGGCGAAAGGCGTCTTGGTCTGCTTATCTCGCACCAGTTCAATGCCCATCATCAACCCCTTAGACCGCACATCCCCCACACAAGCATACTGCTTAAACCCCTCTGCCCTCTCCGCCAAATACTCTCCCATCTCGACCACGTGTTCGATCACCCCCTCTTCTGCAATAATATCCAGCACCGTCCCGCACACCCGCATCGCCACTGGGTTGTTCACATAGGTAAAAACATGCGCAAATGGCTCACCCCCGTCGGAAAAAACCTGGCGAATCTTATCGCTAATCACCACTCCTCCCAAAGGTATATACCCGCTGCTCGCCGCCTTACCGAAAGCGATTATATCCGGCACTACCCCCCAATGGTCCATCGCGAACATACGCCCAGTGCGACCAAAACCTGTAATGATCTCATCGGCAATAAACAATACCTCATAGCGATCACAGATTTCGCGAATCTCCGCAAAATACCCATCGGGCGGCACCGCCACCGCCGCACCCGCCATCACCACCGGCTCGGCGACAAAGGCCGAAACCGTCTCCGGCCCCTCCTGTAAAATCATCTCTTCGAGCTGCCTGGCGCACATGAGATTGCACGCGCCCTCACACCCGGCCAAAGCACAGCGATAAGGGTGACAAGCCGCGATATGCGGAAAGTCTGGCAACAAGGGCGCAAAGGGATTGCGCTGCGCCGGCAACCCCGAAGCCGCCATCGCAGCCAGCGTTGCCCCGTGATACCCCCGCCACCGCGAAATGACCTTGTGTTTCTGACTATTCCCTCTTTGCAGATGATACTGCCTCGCCAACTTAAATGCTGTCTCAATCGCCTCCGACCCGCCGGAAACGAAATAACAGCTATTGAGATCCCCCGGCGCCAATGCCGCGATCCTCGGTGCCAAGTCCAACGCCGGCTGATTGGTAAAAAAAGCCGAAAAGCAATACGCCAATGTCTCGGCCTGTTGCGCCATCGCTTCGGCGATCCGCTTGCGTCCATGCCCCAACGTCACGTTCCCCGCCCCGGCAATCCCATCGATGTACCGCCGCCCTTCTTGATCGTAGAGATAGATGCCCTCTCCCCGCACAATAACTGGATATTCCTGCTGCAAATTTCGATGAAACAGATTGCCCTTATCCGCGGTCATGGTATTGCTCCTTAAAAAAACCCTCATGCGCCTTAGTCTTCATTCTTGTATTACCTACACAAGTATCGCAGGGCTGTCGGAGGGTACACTCTCAGCGGCTTTGCATTCCCTGATTTTACAGGATAGTGAAATCGGGAAATGCCCTCGGAGCCGACCAGGGATGGTCGGCGAGAATGAGCGGGGATACCCTCCGACAGCCCCTCGTACCCCAATAGCTCTAAACGCTAGGCGCAATAATACACCCTACGCCCACCATCAGCAACAAACCTCTCCTCCACCCCTTGCCCCTCATCGCCCCCCTTCTTAACCTTCTCCCCACCACCTAGCCAAGGAGCCGCCCATGCCCGCCAACTACGCAGTAGAAATGCGCTTAGACGTAAAAGTCCCCATGCGCGACAAGATAAAACTCTCCGCTGATATCTACCTGCCCCACACAGAAGGCCCCTTCGCCACAATCCTCATCCGTACCCCCTACAGCAACAACATCGACCCCATAATCCAAAACGCCCGCCGCCTCGCCAACAATGGCTACGTCTGCGTCCTGCAGGACTGCCGCGGTCGCTGGGACTCCGAAGGCGACTTCTACCCCTTCCGCGAAGCCGACGACGGCTACGACACGCAACAGTGGATCGGCCAACAAGACTGGAGCAATGGCAAGATCGGCATGGCGGGCGGCTCCTATCTCGGTTCGGTGCAATGGGCCTCAGCCCCCCACCGCAGCCCACACCTGACCTGCATGGCCCCGCGCGTCATTTGTTGCGATTTCCACAATGGCCTGGCCTATCCCGGCGGCGCGTTCCAGCTCAATGTCATGATGACCTGGGGCATGCGTTCCAACGCCCGCACCAGCCAGAGCATAGACTACCACAACTGGACCGAGGCCTTCCACTCCTTACCCGTCGGCAAAATGGACGAGGCCGCCGGACGCGACCTCAACTTCTGGAAAGACTGGATCCAGCACCCAAGCTACGACGAGTATTGGCAAGAATTCGACGACGAGAAACGCTTTGGCAAAATCGACGCACCCGCCTTCAATATGGGTGGCTGGTACGATCTCTACGCCCCGCAGACCTTTATCAACTTCAACGGCCTGCGCCAACACGGCCGCACCCCCGAAGCCAAGCAAAGCAAGCTCATCGTCGGCCCCTGGCCGCACGCTTTGAGCACCTCAACGCGCACCGGCGATATCGACTTCGGTCCGCACTCGCTCTACGACCTCGACGGCGCAGAGCTGCGTTGGTTCGACTACTGGCTCAAAGGCATCGACAATGGCATCATCGACGAACCGCCGATCAAGCTCTTTATCATGGGCATCAACCAATGGCGCGACGAGTGGGAATGGCCGCTTGAGCGCACCACATGGCGCAAGGCCTACTTCGACTCCGGCGGTCACGCCAATTCACTGATCGGCGACGGCCATCTGTCCTTTAGCGAAACGCAGGGTGCCGAGACCGACCAATTCACCTACGACCCGCGCTACCCGGTACAAACCCTGGGCGGCAATAATTGCTGCTCCCCCCATATCGTGCCCTGGGGGCCCTATGACCAGCGCCCGGCCGAAATGCGCGGCGACGTACTCTGTTATACCAGTGAGCCTCTTGCTGAAGATCTCGAAGTCACCGGACCGATCCAGGTCGTACTCTATGCCGCCACCGATGGCCGCGATACCGACTGGACCGCCAAACTCGTCGACGTCTCCCCCACTGGCTACGCCAAAAATTTGTGCGACGGCATTATCCGCGCCCGCTACCGCGAAAGCTTGAGCGAAGCCAAGCCTTTAGAGCCCGATACCATCAACGAATACACCATCGAAGTCGGCGTCACCGGCAACGTCTTCCAGAAGGGTCACCAAATCCGCGTAGAAATTTCCTCCTCGAACTTCCCGCGTTTCGACCGCAATCCCAACACCGGCAACGAATATGGAGTCGACAACGAGTTACGCACGGCTCAGCAAAGGGTTTACCACAGCAAAGCGTATCCATCGCATATTCTATTACCGGTAATTCCCGGTTAAATACATGAAGAACATCATCATGAAACGATTGGCACACTTCACCTATTTTCTTATAGTCCTAGTTTGCTCGGAGACCAGGCCGTCAAAGCAGACGAAGCGCCAGCAGTAAAATGGATCAACTTCATGCGCGCCGAACTCGAAATCGCCGCGGATCTAAAAATGATAATTAGCGCGTTCGAAGTTCCGCCCAATACCTCATTGCCCAGGCACTATCATCCCGGCGAAAAGTTTGTCTATGCCTCAGAAGGTTCGGGATCCGTCGGGCAAAAAAGAGGCCATGTGTTGGGTGCTGCACGCTATGCTCGAACGCCGCACCCAATGCATGCAAACGATGCAAGCAAGCCCGGAGACGGCCCCTGGCGAGAGGCCAATATGCCGCTCTTTTTTACCGGGAGTTTGCAAAACTGAGGTTCAGAATATGTTAACGGTACAACCTGCTCCAGGGATATCAGCCATATTCAAAGAAATAAAAACCCAATGAAATACCCTTCCAAAGTCCCACAAAAAACCTACGCGACCACACTCGAAGAACAACTCGAACAGCTGAAGACCGACGAGCTAACGCTGCGCTTCGCCGCGTCGCGCAAAGCCCAGTTATCCGACCGCTACCGCCCGACCTACCACTACGTAAACCCCGAAGGCCCCTCCAACGACCCCAATGGCTTCACTTACTGGCAGGGGCGCTACCATCTATTCTACCAGCAATACCCCAACGAAGACCGCCGCCAGCATTGGGGCCACGCCGTAAGCGAAGACCTCGTATACTGGCAAGACCTGCCCATCGCCATCTATCCCGGCATCGAAGAGAAATGTTATAGCGGCAGTTCACTGGCCGAAGACGACCGCGTATTGGCCTGTTATCACGGCACCAGCGCCGGCACCATAATCGCCGAGGCTTCGGACCCGCTACTGCTCAACTGGGAAAAGATCCCCGGCAATCCCGTCATCGAAGAAATCGAGCCAGATGCCATGGGTTATCCCTATCGCATCGGCGATCCCTGTTTGTGGAAAGGAAAAAAGGGCTACTACTCCCTATCCGGCTCCTACCACGGCAAAATCCTCGTCGACTCGGTCCCGGCCCCGCATTTATTTTTCTCGGAAGATTTGCAGCACTGGACCTACCAAGGCCCATTTATGGAAGGCGATGTCTTCACGACTGCCGGCGAAGACTGTGCCGTGCCCTACTTCTGGCCGATCGGCGACAAATACATCCTCGTCTTCGGCAGCCACCAACGCGGCGCGCAATACCTGCTCGGTGACTGGGACGAAGAGGACGGCAAGTTCAGACCCTTCGCGCACGACCGCTTCTGCTTCGGCCCGGTCAACAATGGCGGCGTCAACGCCCCAACGGCGACGCCGGACAGCGATGGCGGGGTCTACCTGATGCACATGTTAAACCACGGGCTGATCACCGCCGACTGGAATGGCATTATGTCGCTGCCTAGCCAACTCAGCATAAGCTCAGACAACACCGTGCTCAACAAACCCGTAGCCGCGCTCGAAACACTGCGTGGCGACCATCGGCACATCGGCGAAACACGCCTGCCCGCCAATCGCGATATCCCCCTCGACATCGCGGGCAATGCCATTGAAATCGTCGCCCGTATCGACCCACAAGCAGCCCGCGAGATTTGTATCGAGGTTTTGCGCTCACCCGATGGCGCGGAAACGACGAGTATACGCTATCTCAAAAATGGTGGAGCCGTAAAAACAAAAGGCCCGGAAACCTTCCACGACAACCTCGTTCTCGACATTAGCCGCAGTTCGCTACTACCAGACGTTCTAGCCCGGCCACCGGAAACCGCCAACTTCAAACTAGCCGACGACGAACTGCTCGAGCTGCGCATCTTTGTCGACAAAAGCATCGTCGAAATCTTCGCCAACGACAGGCGCTATATGACCCTGCGGGTACATCCTGGGCGAGAAGACAGCCTCGGTGTTAGCATCCGCGCGCAAGGCAGCGACGCAATCCTGCATTATTTGGACTGCTGGCAAATGAAAAACATCTGGACATCGGATCAATAAACGGAGACCTCTATGCAGACCATTGCCAACCTCAAAGCATTGCACGCCATCGTCGGCGAGCCTTCTGAACTCACCGCCAAGAAATTCTATTCGCACCTCAGCGAGCAAGCCACCGATTTCATCGCCCGCTCACCCTTTCTGGTCATGGCCACCGTCGACGAAAACGGCATGCCCACTGCCAGTCCCAAAGGCGACTATCCGGGTTTTGTGCACCAGGCCGATAAACACACGCTCTATATGCCCGAGCGCAAAGGCAACCGCCTCGTAGTCTCCTACCAAAACATTTTCGCCACCGGCAAAGTCGGCCTGATCTTCCTGTTGCCGCGCAGTAACGAGACCCTGCGCATCAGCGGCAAGGCCGAGCTAGTGACCGACGAAGCGTTATGCGCAAAATGCGAATCGCATGGAAACCCCGCCCTGCTATTGCTCAAAGTCAGCGTAACCGAAGCCTACTTCCACTGTGGAAAAGCCTTCATCCGCAGCCATTTATGGCAGCCCGACGCCTGGCCGGACGAAGAGACCCGCGTCTCTTTCGGCAAGGAAATCGGCGACAATATCGGCGAGGGCAAGGCATTTGTCGAAGACCTCGACGCCCAGGTAATTGACCGCTATAAAGATTCGTTGTAACTTTGCCGATTAACCGGCAATACATACCGACAACACTAGAAAGATTGCGTACATGACACCGGAAGAAGCGACAGTAAAACGCACCGAACTCGAACGCAATGGCTACTGCGTTATCGACGACATTCTCGGCGACCAGTTCTTGCAGGAGATGCGCGACGAATCAGAGCGCCTGATGAAAGACTGGGTTATGCCGCCCGACTTCAAATACCAGGGCCAGCACGTGACCGAGACCGGCGCCAACAACGCCATCATTCAAAAGCTCTTAGACTGGCCAGCGGCGCAGCAGGCCTTAGGGCAAATCGGCTATGGCGACTTTAAGACCTCCGGCGGCATAATCATCTTGACCAAGGACCCCGGCGAGCCAGCCCTCTACTGGCACCAGGACTGGATGCAGTGGAACGACCCGATTAGCGTCTCGCCCTGGCCGCAGATTATTTTCCTCTCGTATTATTTGCAGGACACCAGCATCGAAAACGGCTGCCTCAAAGTCATCCCCGGCTCCCACCATAAGCGCCTGACTCTGCATGACGAATTGGTGCCCGCACACGAGCAAGGCGCCCGCACCATACCCGAAGACGACCCGGTGATGTTTAGCGACCATCCCGACCAGGTCGACGTCTGTGTCAAAGCCGGGTCGCTGGTCCTAGCAGACGCCCGCATCCTCCACTCGGCCTACCGCAACCAGACCGACGAGCGCCGCACTCTGGTACTGGCCTGGCACCGACGCCCCTTCGGCGTGCCCGACAATTGGACAGGAGAAGTCCCCGAGCCCATAGCCAAGCGAGACCCCAAAGCCGAATACGAAGGCTCGCGCATCCCCGGCGAATACCTCAAGTAGCCTAACCGCTGCCGCTCGCCTCGAATACGCGAAAATTACGATTGCTGAGGTGAGCGGCTAAATATTAATACGTCGCTCGTCCGCCCGACATATCAAAGGTAAAACCCGTGTTAAAACTCGCTTCTGGCGAAACAATCCAAGCCGCCGTCGCCGCCAACTCCTCCGGCTTGCCGAAGCGCTTCATCGGAATCCGTTCGATCATATACTGCGCGGCCGCCGGGTCGGCGTTTTCGATCATCGAAGTATAGATCGCCGCCGGCGCCAATGCGTTAACCGTGATCCCCGTCTCCGCGTATTCTTTGCCCACCGACTTAACCAACCCGATCACCCCCGCCTTCGAAATAGAATAAGGACTCATCTTCGCATTGCCCTCTTTGCCCGCGATCGAGGCGATCAGCAACACCCGTCCATAATCCCGCTTCTCCATCTCGACCAGCGAGTATTTGGCCATCAAATACGACCCGCGCAGATTCACCGCCAACGTCGCATCATAGGCCGCCATATCCACCTCGGTAATCTTGTGGTTATTCGGCCCGAGAATCCCGGCGCAATTAATCATAATATCTAACCGCCCCATTTCTTTTGCGACCCCCTCAACCCCACTCCTCACAGACTCTTCATCGGTGACATCCACCTCCTGCGAACTAATGGAGTATCCTTCCCCTGCAAACTCCTCCACCGTCTGCCCCATCGCCCCCTCATCCATATCAAAAATCACAACCCGCGCCCCCTCCGAAGCCAACCGCCCCACAATCCCCTTCCCCAACCCACCGACACCCCCAGTGACAATAGCGACCTGCCCTTCAAAACGCATAATTCTCTCTTTCTTTTTGGACGTAATATTCACAAAAGCACCGGAGGGGCGATAGAGGATATCACCGCAGCGGCTTGCGGTCCCGATTTTGCAGAATTGCAAAATCGGATCAGACCAGAGATCGTCGGCGAGCATGAGCAAGGTAATGCCCTCCATATGCTCCTTCCCACCTAAAACACCGCTGGATCCACCTTCTCCGCATCAATCCCCAACGCCTTCTGCGCTTTCTCAACTACCTCTTCACCAACCTCTCCGCGCCGTCCCAATTCCACCAACGCCGCAAACACCATCATCTCCGCATCCACCTCAAAATACTGCCGCAACGCCGCACGGCTCTCACTGCGCCCAAAACCATCAGTCCCTAACACCACAGGATTGCGCGGAAAATACCGCGCCACCGTATCCGGCAACGCCTTCACATAATCCGACGCGAGCACAAAAACCCCGTCGGACCCCGCAAAACACTGCTCGACCCAACTTTGTCGCGCTTCCTGCCGTGGATGCCGTAAATTCCATCGCTCGGCTTTCCCCCCATCCCGTTGCAATTGCTGCCAACTCGTCGCGCTCCAGACATCGGCTTCGATATTGTATTTTTCTTGCAGAATCTCCCGCGCCCTCAGCGCCTCGAGCAGAATACTGCCGCTGGCGCATAAATGCACCTGGCCGCCTGTGCCCCGCAGTCGGTACAGACCCCGCAAAATACCTTCCTCGGCACCTTCGGGCATTGACGGCATCACATAGGTTTCGTTTTGCACCGTCAAATAATAAATCAAGTCCTCCTCCCGCTCGCACATCCGCTGAATCCCTTCGCGGATGATCACTCCCAACTCATAACCGAAAGCCGGGTCGTAGGCCACCACATGCGGAAAACCGACCGCCATTAAATGGCTCTGTCCATCCTGGTGCTGTAACCCCTCGCCATTGAGCGTGGTCCGCCCCGAAGTCGCCCCGATCAGAAACCCCCGCGCCATCTGGTCGCCAGCCGCCCAAATAAGATCAGCCACCCGTTGAAAGCCGAAGATCGAATAGAATACGAAAAAGGGCAGCGTCTGTATTCCGTGCGTGGCATAGGCCGTACCGGCGGCGATAAACGACGAAAGCGCCCCCGCCTCGCTGATGCCCTCCTCAAGAAGCTGACCATCGCGGGCTTCGCGATAATAGGTCAAGCTCTCGCTGTCGACGGGTTCGTAAAGTTGGCCCAGGTGCGAATAGATGCCGTATTGGCTGAACAGCGCCTCCATCCCGAAGGTCCTAGCCTCGTCCGGCACGATCGGCACGATCCGCTGGCCCAAGGCCTCGTCGCGCAGTAGCTTGGCCAGAATACGCACAAAAAGCATCGTCGAGGAGGCTTTACGGTCACCGGTCCCGGCGGTAAATTCGCTAAAGAGTTCATCGGCGGGACCGACTACCCTCGGGTGTTTCACTTCCCGCTGCGGCACGAATCCTCCTAAGGCCTCGCGCCGCTCCAAGAGATAGCGCGTTTCGGGACTGTCCTCCGGCGGCCGATAAAACGAAAGCTGTTCCACCTCCTGGTCCGAGAGCGGGATTCCAAAACGCGAGCGAATCTGCCGCAGAATATCTACATCGAGCTTCTTCTGTTGATGCGCCGTCATCCGCCCTTCGCCCACCTCGCCCATACCGTAGCCCTTGATCGTCTTGGCCAATACCACCGATGGCGCACCCTTGAAATCGACCGCCGCCTTAAATGCCGCATAGACCTTGTCCGGATCGTGTCCGCCCCGGCGAATGGTGCGAATCTGTTCGTCGGTCAACTGCTGCGACATCTGCATCAGCCGTTCGTCGACGCCAAAAAAATGCGCGCGCTGCTCCGCCCCGCTCGAAACGCTGTACTTCTGGTACTGCCCGTCGACTAATTCACCCATCCGTCGGGCCAACAGTCCCTCATCATCCATCGCCAACAATGGGTCCCAATCACTGCCCCAAATCACCTTGACGACATTCCAACCGGCACCGGCGAAAAACGTCTCCAACTCTTGGATGATCTTGCCATTGCCGCGCACCGGACCGTCGAGGCGTTGCAAGTTGCAGTTGACCACAAAAACCAAGTTGTCGAGGCCCTCGCGAGCCGCCAGTGAAATCGCGCCGAGCGCTTCCGGCTCGTCGGTTTCGCCATCGCCGATAAAAGCCCAGACCCGGGCATCAGACTTTTCTTTTAGGCCTCGATCTTCCAAATAGCGATTATAACGGGCCTGGTAGACGGCCATCATCGGCCCCAAACCCATCGACGCCGATGGGAACTGCCAGAAGTCCGGCATCAGTTTGGGGTGCGGGTACGAAGACAGACCGCCGCCGGGGCGTAGTTCGTGGCGAAAATTGTCGAGATGCCGTTCCGTCAGGCGTCCTTCGAGGAAGGCCCGCGCGTAAATACCCGGTGAGGTATGTGCCTGAAAAAAAATCTGGTCGCCCTCAAAGCCCTCCTGGCGACCACGAAAAAAATGGTTGAACGCCACCTCGTAAAGCGTCGCCGCCGAGGCATAGGTCGCGATATGACCTCCTATCGTCGCGTCGGCCAAGTTCGCCCTGACCACCATTACCATCGCGTTCCAGCGGATGATATTCCGGATGTTGCGCTCGAGGTCACGGCTGCCGGGATAGGGCGGTTGGCGCGTAGCGGGGATCGTATTGATATAGGGCGTGTGAACACCAGAGGGGACCTGCACACCCTGTTGCCGGGCGCGATCGAGCAGATTCTCGAGCAGATGGCGGGTCCGCTGCGGGCCCGCATGCTCGATAACATAAGCCAGCGACTCGAGCCATTCCCTCGTCTCCAGCTCTTCTGTTTTCTTATCCGCATCCGTCAAGCTATCTGTCATCGCTGTATTCCCTAATGGTTTGGCCTTCTTTCATTCATCATATTGCATCTTCACTTATAGGCTGTCAAACGATATCCCCATACGGCCATTGCCGGTTAAGGCTTGCGGCAATTCATCCACTACTGCTATTATTTGCCATATACGTAGCCATTTTCTCATCGCTCATCCGCTGTCGGTCGCCAATCGACACCATTATAGGGTTTGACAACGATGGAAGCCAAAGACGGGATAAAATACTACCCGCCCAGCGAAGAACGGTTGAATATCATTTCCCATGCGGCTGGTTTTATCCTGAGCATTATCGCATTAGCGGCGCTCATGGTGCACGCGTACCTGCACGGCACGCTTTTGCACCTGCTTAGCTTCGCTACCTTCGGCACAAGTTTAACCGCTCTGTACGCCGCTTCGACCTTCTACCACAGGGCGAAAGAACCGACGTTGAGAAGCAGACTAAGGATCATCGATCACGCGTCGATTTACGTTCTTATCGCCGGCACCTATACCCCCTTCGCCCTCATTACGCTGAACGGTCCGACGGGTTGGATTATTTTTGCCGCCACCTGGAGTTTCGCGCTGATCGGCATCGTCCTGAAATTTTTTACGACGGGAAGATACAATCTAATTTCGACCCTGATGTACGTCTTCATGGGATGGATCATCGTTTTCGCGATACAACCTCTGATCGCCAATCTACCGCGCGAAGGATTTCTTTGGCTTCTGACCGGGGGCATCGCCTATACGATGGGCGCGATCCTATACAGCATAAAAAAAATCAAATTCAACCACGCCATTTTTCACGTATTCGTCTTGGTCGGCAGCTTCAGCCACTTTATATCCGTGTTCTTTTATGTTTTGCCCAGACAATGAGCAAGAGCACCTCCTCCCCCCTCACTAGACCACGACGAATTCATTTTAGTCTTTCGGGTTTGATACCCCGCTGCTTGCAGCGCAAATTCGCATATAGCCAACTCGATACCCGCAGCTTGCTGCGGGGAGGCTTCATGCGAATTTTTCCACCCCAGAAAAATCGTCGACAGAGACCTCGAACTGGCACTGTTAAAAACCGTGCCGGCCCACCCCGCTAGGGGCCACCTGCTCTGCTACGAATTCGCGATGCGACGGCCGGACGCAAAACAGACCATCGGCATCATCCATCTGCGCATCGGCTACAAGGTCGAACCGAGATACCGCGGGCACCGCTACGTCGCCCGCAGTTGTCGCTGGCGATCGCCCACCGCCTTAAGAGGGTATGGCTGACTGTAGAC
>Ga0233433_10000642_pt1 | contig 36530 bp, 31 predicted proteins | sample SI_122_August201_5_FD_179868 | JGI IMG/M metagenome (GOLD analysis project Ga0233433, IMG submission 179868) | Seawater microbial communities from Saanich Inlet, British Columbia, Canada - SI_122_August2016_100_MG | ecosystem: Environmental > Aquatic > Marine > Inlet | place: Canada: British...
CCATGCTATGGGTTTCTTCATCGACGACGATAGAGACAACTTCCGCTGGCGCCATAGCATTGATAGCTAGCTGAGCTATGTTGTCGTCCCATAATACAATGTCGATTCTCTCGTTACCCAATTCACCAGAAACAGCCTGAACTCTGGAACCTCTCATTCCAACGCAGGCACCAACAGGATCGATTCGACCATCGTTGGTCTTCACTGCAATTTTTGCTCGCGAACCGGGATCCCTTGCCGACGCCATAATTTCTATAATGCCATCTGACACTTCGGGCACTTCAATCTTGAATAGCTCAGTTAGAACATCAGATGAAGTTCGTGTCATCGCCAGCTGGGGCCCTCGAGCTTCGGGCCTAACTTCCTTTAAAAGGGCACGCAAGCGATCACCGATACGGAATGTTTCACGGGGAATCCACTCTTCTCGTGGTAATAATGCTTCCGCATTATTTCCTAAATCAATGATGACGGCCTCACGAGTGACCTTCTTGACCTGGCCGTTGAGCAACTCACCAATCTTATGCCGATAAGCATCAACCACCTGAGCTCTTTCGGCTTCCCTTACCTTCTGGACAATTACCTGTTTTGCTGTTTGCGCCGCAATCCTGCCAAATTCCACCGACTCAATCGGAATCTCAAATATATCGCCGGCTGCCAGGCCAACCTGCCGGTCTTGTGCTTCTTGAACTGTCAATTGGGCGCCTGGGAATTCTATCTCCTCGTCATCATCCATCACTGTCCAGCGCTGGAAAGAATCATAAAGACCCGTTTCCTGATCAATGGCAACTCTGATGTCTACCTCTTCGGGATATCTTTTTTTGGTCGCGGTCGCGAGAGCTACTTCCAGAGCTTCAAAAATAATGTCCTCTGAAACACCTTTCTCGTTCGATACAGACTCGACTACCAGTAGAATTTCTTTGCTCATTACAATGTCTCTAAGTCATTTTCTGGGAAAACGATTAATCGATTTCACCAATAATATTTGCTCTTTCAATTCCTTCCACAGGAAGTAACACTTCTTCTTCACCCATCCTTAACACGACCTGCTTATCTTCAAGGCCACACAAAATCCCCCGAAAACGTCGCCGACCCTCAAACGAGCTCCGTAGGCTCAATTTAATCATGGCGCCCTTAAACCGTTCAAAGTGCTCAGCTTTAAATAGCCGTCTTTCCAGCCCAGGTGACGACACTTCCAAAGTGTAGGAACCTGAAATCAGATCTTCAACATCTAGCAGGCTACTGATCTGCCGACTCACCCTCGCACAGTCATCGACATCAACACCATTATCCGAATCGATGTACACCTTCAGAGTCGACTGCCTTCCGTGAGAGATCTGCTCTATGCCCCAGAGAACACAATTCATTTCCTTTACAATAGGCTCTATCAGCCTTTCTAAGCTTGTCTCCGCCACAATTCCAATGTTCTCCTAAAAAATTAGGATAATTTTTAACTTCTATCCTTTCTATCCACTCATCCTAAAAAATTAGGATAATTTTTAACTTCTATCCTTTCTATCCACTCATCCTAAAAAATTAGGATAATTTCCATTTCACCCCTAGGAGTCTTTTTTCTCCTAAAAAAAATGGGCATATTTGCCCACTTTTCTTTGGCCAGCCTATTGCCGACCTGCTTTTTTGTCTCACAAAGCAACTAATAAAAAGCCCCTCAAAGGGGCTTTCCAAAATTTGTGGTAGCGGGGGCAGGATTTGAACCTACGACCTACGGGTTATGAGCCCGTCGAGCTACCGGACTGCTCCACCCCGCATCAACAAGGGCAGGAATTATATGTGCGTTGAACTAGGCGGTCAACACATTGCTTAGGTTTTGTTGAAATGATTTATCTATAAATGGCTATTTACAGACGACTGGAGGGCTATCAGGAAGTGGTGCCGAAGAGAGGACTTGAACCTCCACGGGGTTTCCCCCACTACCCCCTCAAGGTAGCGTGTCTACCAATTCCACCACTTCGGCGTGTCTATCTTATTCTACTGGCACTTCTGGTATTTCTGAATCAAAACTTTCAGGTTCCGGACCCGTGGGTACTTCAACGGATATAGCTTCCTGTGATGACTCCATCTGGGGCATTCCTAAGGCGGTAGCCTGGTCAGAACGCTGTTTGGCTACATAAGCCAGAGCAAAGCTGGTCAGGAAAAAAGCAATCGCAATCCAGGTAGTGAGCCGAGTGAGAAAATTACCCGCGCCGCCACTACCAAATACCGTTCCAGACGCTCCAGAACCGAACCCAGCCCCCATATCGGAGCCTTTTCCATGCTGAATCAATACAAGCCCAATTACTGCGACAGCAGCAATGATGTGAACAATCAATACTAACGATTCAAATAAGTCTAAATCCATTCTTTATCAACCCAGTGTTTGTTTTCAGTCTGCAATCGCTGCTGCGTTACAAATCTGTACGAATTCATGTTTATCCAGTGAAGCTCCACCTACCAGGACTCCATTAATATCTGGTTGAGCCAGCAGTTCTTTCACCGTACTTGCGCGCACGCTGCCACCATACAATAGTCTTATTTGCGGACACTCCAGGCCATAATAATCTGACAGCGTCCTGCGCATTTCAGCATGGATCTCCTGAGCATCATACGCCGATGCGACTTCACCTGTGCCTATCGCCCAAATAGGTTCATAGGCTATAACAACTGCTGCCATCTCAGCTGCCGTCAACTTTTCCATCAACCGACCAATCTGGTCTACGACAATTTGTTTCGCCTGGCCTGCCTGCCTTTCTGCCAGGGTTTCACCCACACAAACCAGGGGTTGTATACGATGATCTATACACGCCTTGGTTTTGGTAACCACTTCGTCATCAGTTTCACCAAAAATCTGCCTTCTTTCAGAATGCCCTACCAGGCTAATCCTGCAATCAACATCTTCCAGCATGGCAGCACTTACTTCACCTGTTAATGCTCCCGGGGCTTGCCCACTTAAATTCTGAGCACCCACTTTGACAGCGGTCGTGTCAAACTGTTGTATCGCGAATTCAACAAAAACTGCTGGTACCAGCAACCAGGTATCACAAGCTTCAAGCTGCTCTTTTCGCAACGCGTTCGCCATCTCAATCAGCAATGATTTTGAACCGTTCATTTTCCAATTACCAGCTACTAACGGTCTAGGCATTACAATATTCCTGTATAGCAGTATAGTCCGACTGGCAAGGGCTCCGCATATTAACGGCTTTGCTATTAAGTTTCAATCTTATGGAACGGTGCGATGTACGGCATCGGCGATTTCCTGGGCCAATTCTATAACCTGGTGCCTTTCCTGGCCTTCAACCATGACGCGAACAACCGGTTCGGTACCCGAAGGTCTCAGTAGTACTCTACCTAAGTCGCCCAATTTAGATTCCGCCGCATGCACTGCTTGCAAAATTGACTCACACTGTAAATCGGGCACTTGTGTGCAACGAACATTCACCAATTCCTGAGGGAATTTTGTCATCCCCTGTTTTAATCGATTCAGATTCTGCTCCTGACTAACAATGGCGGCCAGGACTTGAAGTGCAGATACAATACCATCGCCGGTTGACGCAGCATCCAGGCACAGAATATGACCTGAGCCCTCACCGCCAATTCTCCAACCCTTTTGTTCCAACATTGCCATGACATGCCGGTCTCCGACTGCCGAGCGCGCAAATGGGATATTCTCTTGCTCTAGCGCCCGTTGCAGCCCTAAATTACTCATCTGAGTACCAACTACGCCACCCATTAACTCATTTCTGGCCTTTTTATACTGCGTGATAACAAATAATAACTCGTCACCATCAACAATTTCACCGACATGATCCACCATGATGAGGCGATCACCGTCTCCATCCAGGGCAATTCCTAATTCAGCACCTGCCGCCACTACAGCTTCAGATAATGCGCCCGGGCTGGTCGCTCCAACCCCCTCATTGATATTCAGCCCATCAGGAGAAGTCCCTATTTCAATGACTTCAGCACCCAACTCCCTGAAGACATTCGGTGCAATCCGATAGGCTGCACCATTAGCACCATCGACTACGATCTTAAGGCCTTTAAGCGTCAGTTCTGCTGGAAAGCAACTTTTGCAGAATTCTCCGTATCGTCCTGCCGCATCTTCAATACGGCTCGCCTTACCTAGATTATCAGACGAAACCGTCACCATTTCCTCAGACAGCATCTGTTCAATAGCCAATTCCTGGTCATCGGAAAGTTTCTGCCCGTTCGGATTGAAAAATTTAATGCCATTATCACGATATGAATTATGTGAAGCGCTGACTACGATACCTGCTGAAGCAGAAAACGATCGAGTTAAATAAGCGACTGCGGGTGTCGGTATTGGCCCGAGAAGTAACACATCTACTCCAGCCGAAGCCAGGCCCGCTTCGAGCGCTGATTCGAACAGATAACCAGAGTTGCGAGTATCCTTGCCTATCAACACGCTGCCCGCGGACTCTTCCGCTAATACTTTTCCTGCTGCCCAGCCTAACTTGAGTACAAAATCGGCTGTAATAGGGTAAGTGCCCACAGCACCTCTGATACCATCAGTGCCAAAATATCGTTTAGTTTTCATCTTCTTCGCCACTTCTCAAAATTTCCCTAACTACCCGCAGTGCACTCAGGGTCTGCTCAACATCATGTACTCTGAGGATTTTTGCACCCGCCAGAAACGCCATGATATTACCACCTACCGACCCAGCAATCACATCATCGGCTATACGGGATAAGGTGCTTTTTCTGGATAGACCTACCATGACAGGCAGCTCATGGACATTAAATTCAGCCAGTCGGTTAATCAAAGTTAGATTATGCTGATAGGTTTTGCCAAAACCAAAGCCAGGATCAAGAATTAAACGATCGCGGCTAATCCCCGCCAGACAGCAGCGTTGCACTGCCTTTTCAAAAAATAGGTTGATATCATCGACTAGGTCATTGTATCTCGGATTGTCTTGCATGCTGCCTGGTTGTCCCTGCATGTGCATGAGGCAGGCATGTAAATGATGTGCAGCTACTATTTCCATTGCGCCTTGACGAGACAGCGCCCGCACATCATTGATCATGGCAATCCCGACTGAGGCGGCTTCGCTCATGACTTCTGGGGAACTGGTATCAACGGAAATAGGTACGGCTGAGTGGCACTTAATTTTTTCAATGACGGGGATAACTCGATCGAGCTCTTGCGTCGCCGATACCGCAGCAGCTCCAGGCCGAGTTGATTCACCACCCACGTCTATAATATCAGCGCCCTGCTCTACCATTTTCAGGGCACTTGATAAGGCCAGGTCAACACCGGCATGCACGCCCCCATCTGAAAATGAATCCGGCGTCACATTCAGGATACCCATTACTAACGGTTCAGGTCTATTCAGCAGTCCAGTTAAGTCTTGCATTGAGGAACTTACAGATCAGCCGCTGGATCCCCGATCGGTTTCCCTGTTTCAGCCTGATCATCTTTAACAGAACCTGAACCTGCTGTGGAATCCATCGGTGAGTCGTCATCATTCCAATCAGAAGGCGGTTGTGGCTTCCTACCTGCCATGATGTCATCTATCTGGCTTTTATCTATTGTTTCATATTCGAGCAATGCCTCTGCCATGGCATCAAGCTTATCCCGATTCTCTATTAACAGATTTCGAGCCGTACTATAACAATCATCTATAATGGCTTTAATCTCTTCATCAATGATTTTGGCAGTTTCCGCTGAAACATGCGCGTGAGCGGTACCTGCTGATTTTCCTAAAAATACTTCTGTGTCTTCTTCTTCGTACTGCATCGGCCCTAATTTTTCGGACAATCCCCATTTAGTTACCATAGACCGAGCCATACGAGTCGCTCTTTCTATATCATTGGAAGCGCCTGTGGTCACTCCGTCAAATCCCAGGGTCAACTCCTCAGCAACTCGACCACCAAATAGGCCACAGATCTGGCTGTGAAGTAATCGCTTACTCATTGAATAGCGGTCTTCCTCCGGTAAAAACATGGTGATGCCCAATGCTCTACCTCTGGGAATAATTGAAACCTTATACGACGGATCATGTTCTGGAACCAGATACCCAACGACACAATGACCGGCTTCATGATAAGCAGTATTACGCTTTTCCTTATCCGACATCACCATGGTTTTACGCTCAGCACCCATCATAATCTTGTCTTTGGCCTGTTCAAAATGATACATGGCAACCAGGCGCTGATCCTGGCGGGCTGCAAAAAGTGCAGATTCATTGACCACATTAGCCAAATCGGCTCCAGAAAACCCAGGCGTTCCCCTGGCAATATCTAACGGCACCACATCAGCCGCCACTGGGACTTTCCGCATATGGACTTTAAGAATCTGCTCCCGGCCCCGGAGGTCTGGCAGCGACACTACAACCTGCCTATCAAACCTTCCTGGTCGCAACAATGCCGGGTCGAGAACATCAGGACGGTTTGTAGAGGCAATCACAATAATGCCTTCGTTACCTTCAAACCCATCCATTTCAACCAGCAACTGATTCAGGGTCTGCTCTCTTTCATCATGACCACCACCTAATCCAGCACCGCGATGACGACCGACCGCATCGATCTCATCGATAAAAATAATACAGGGCGTCTGTTTCTTGGCCTGCTCAAACATATCTCTGACTCTGGATGCCCCGACGCCGACAAACATTTCAACGAAATCAGACCCAGATATGGAGAAAAAGGGTACTTTAGCTTCACCAGCGATCGCCTTGGCCAACAGCGTTTTACCCGTTCCTGGAGGGCCTACCATTAAAGTACCACTTGGTATTTTACCTCCCAGCTTCTGGAATTTGCTGGGCTCACGGAGGAATTCAACCAATTCCTGAACATCTTCTTTGGCTTCATCAACACCGGCAACATCAGCAAATGTGGTTTTAATCTGGTCTTCACCGAGAAGTTTTGCCTTACTCTTTCCAAACGATAAAGGCCCACCTTTACCTCCTGCTCCGCCTTGCATCTGGCGCATAAAGAACATGAAAACAGCAATTATCACTAAAATAGGAAAGCTGGCTACCAGCAGTTGCATCCAGATACTTTGCTGCTCGGGTCGCTCTCCCTTGAAATCAACGTTATGCTCGACCAGGTCATCAATGAGCGCCTTGTCAACGATCTGCGGTTGAATAGTTTCAAATCGAACCCCATCAGAACGCTCGCCTCGTATGGTCAGACCATCTACCTCAACCGTCTTCACCTGATTTCTATTAACCAGTTCCAAAAAAGTGGAATACTCGACTTCTTCAGGGCTTCTATCGACACTGAAATTTTGAAAAACGGTCAGCAGGACAGCCGCAATCACCAGCCAAAGCAGGAGGTTTTTACCCAGGTCATTCACAATTCGAATCCTCTTATAAACTACTCAACGCCTAAAGCGCTTGTTACGGGATATGTATTTAAACGGATTTCCTTAATCCCGGCTCTTAAATCATATCTCTATATCTGTTCCTCAAGTCCTTAGCGTACTGCGGGGATTCAGGTCACTTATGGCCTATTCCCACCAGGTACAACTCTCTTGAGCGCCCTCTTGATGCCTTGGGCTTTATATTCACTAACTTTGCATAGCGACTGCGGATTAGGTTCCTTAAGTCATCAATGCCTTCACCTTCAAAAGCCTTGGTTACTACAATACCACCCTTTGACAGGACTTTATCGGCAAATTCTAACGCTAGCTCCACCAAAAATGCAGCTTTTGGTAAATCAATGTGCTTCATACCACTTAGATTGGGGGCCATATCAGAAATTACAAGGTCAACGGCACTACTCTGTAAAGTTTCCTCAAGCCCAGCACAAACGACATCACTGGTAAAATCACCATGGATAAACTCTACCCCCGGTATCGCTTCCATGGCGAGAATATCAAGGGCAACCACTCGACCTCTGGGACGAGTGCATTTTTCTGCAACCTGAGACCAGCCACCAGGCGCCGCCCCAAGATCAACAATAACCTGACCCGGTTTAAACAGGCCCAGTCGTTCATTCATTTCCAGCAGTTTATAGCTTGCTCGCGAACGATAGCCTTCCGCCCGGGCCATTTTCACATAGGGATCCTGCTCATGTTGCTTAAGCCACCTTTGGCTTGCCTTTGATCTTTTCATATACAATTAGGTGTAGGATCTTTAGTAACGTACAATACCGCCCTTTAAACTATTACGCCTCATGTTAAACCAGCAAGATAAAAAAAAATTCAGAGCCATTGGCCATCATTTGAATCCAGTCGTAACAATTTCTGGCAATGGCTTATCTGAGTCCGTACTTGCTGAATTAAACAGGGCTCTTGCAGACCACGAACTCATAAAAATACGCATCAACGGAGATCGTGACCAAAGAGCCTCTGTACTCGATGCGATATTGGAAAATACAACAGCCATCAAAATCCAGGCAACCGGTGGAACCGCTGTAGTCTACAAGAAAGCCCTCGAACCCAAGGCTCATCTTTCCAATGTGGCACGCTACGGCTGAATCAAACCTGACTCAGATATGCTCGACTCGACATATCTCGTATTCGATCACGCCTGAGGGCGTCTGCACTACTGCAACATGGCCAATTTCTTTGCCGATCAAACCTCGAGCGACAGGTGAGTACACCGATATTTTGTTTGCTTTAATATCAGACTCATCGTCACCAACGATTTGATAGACAACTTCAGCATCGGAATCCATATTAAGCAAGGTGACTGTGGAACCAAATATGACCTTGCCGGTCGGCGCAATTTCAGCAATGTCAATTATCTGTGCTACACCGAGCTTGCCAGCAATTTCAGCGATTCTGCCTTCGATAAAACCCTGCTCTTCCTTGGCATACTGGAATTCGGCATTCTCTCGCAGATCTCCCTGTTCCAGAGCCTCGGAGATAGCCTGAACAATACGCGGGCGCTCAGTAGACATTAATCGAGCCAGCTCAGTCCTGAGTGCTTCGGCACCTGCTGCTGTCATTGGTATCTTGTCCATGCTGATATCTCTTCTTTTACTATCCTGGCTAAGGTTTAAATAGCAGCCTGCTAAAAAGTTTTGTGTAATTCCTGTAAACAGTATACTTCCATTTCAGCATCATGGCGCAGAGCCTCTATACTGGCACGGCCTCCAGCCATCGTCGTCGTATAACAGACCTTATGCTGCAGAGCCTGTCGCCTTATGGTGAAAGAATCTGCTATGGCCTGCTTACCTTCCGTGGTATTGATAATAAAGTCAATTTCACCGTTTTTTATGGAATCAGTAATATCAGGACGACCTTCTATGACTTTATTTACTGTCTTCACTGGTAAACCTGCTTCCTCTAGCGTTTTAGCTGTACCCCTGGTGGCTACCAATTTAAATCCCAGTTCTAACAACTGCACAGCCATATCAGCCAATTGATCCTTATCCGGGTCTCTTATGCTCAAAAAAACCTGTCCGGAAGACGGGATCTTATCATCGGCCGCTACCTGAGCTTTGCCGTAGGCTTCAGCGAAAGTTTTACCGATACCCATGACTTCGCCGGTCGATTTCATCTCTGGACCCAGGATTGGGTCAACACCCGGGAACTTCCCAAAAGGAAATACTGCTTCCTTGACGTTAAAATACCCTGGCTGTATCGCTTCGGTAAAACCCTGCGATTCAAGACTGGTTCCTGCCATACACCTGGCTGCAATCTTAGCCAGTGACCGACCAATCGATTTTGAAACAAACGGAACTGTCCGCGATGCCCTGGGATTCACTTCGAGAACAAAAATCTGATCACCCTGCAGCGCCAGCTGCACATTCATCAAACCTATAACACCCAACTCCGTGGCCATGGCCTTTACCTGATCAGACATTTCCTGAATAACAGCTGAGTCAAGACTATAGGGAGGCAGCGAACAAGCCGAATCACCGGAGTGAACCCCTGCCTGCTCAATGTGCTCCATGACTGCACCAATGACGACGCGCTCTCCATCACACACTGCGTCAACATCAACTTCAATGGCCTGATCTAAAAAGCGATCCAGCAGTACAGGCGAGTCATCAGAGACTATGACCGCTTGCTTAAGGTATTTTTCAAGCTCACTGGGTTGGTAGACAATATCCATAGCTCGACCACCCAGCACATAAGATGGTCGGACAACTAATGGATAACCGATTTCTGCTGCGGCGGCTAAGCCCTCATCAACGGTTCTGATAATCTGGTTAGCCGGTTGAAGCAGACCCAGTTTATGAATCATCTGCTGGAATCGTTCTCGATCTTCCGCTCGGTCAATCGCATCGGGCGACGTGCCAATAATCGGTACACCTGCCGCAGACAATGAAGCAGCCAGGTTCAACGGTGTCTGCCCGCCAAATTGCACGATGACGCCCGCGGGTTTCTCCACGTCAACAATGGAAAGGACATCTTCAAATGTCAGAGGTTCGAAATACAATCGATCTGAGGTATCAAAGTCCGTTGACACTGTCTCTGGATTACAATTAACCATAATGGTTTCATAACCATCTTCACGCATGGCGAGCGCTGCATGAACACAGCAATAGTCAAATTCAATACCCTGGCCAATGCGATTCGGGCCACCACCGAGAACCATGATTTTTTTCCGGTCTGATGGCAGTGCTTCACATTCGCTCTCATAGGTTGAATACATATAGGCGGTGGAAGATGCAAACTCAGCCGCACAGCTATCTACGCGTTTATAAACCGGTTTAATGTCCAGTGCCAGCCGGTGCTGCCTCAGTCTGTGTTCAGAAACCTCCAGCAACTGGGCCAGGCGGAGGTCAGAAAAACCTCTCCGCTTCAACTGCAGCAAAGCTTGCCCCGAGAGTGCTTCCAGCTCCGTTCCTATCAGATTGTTTTCCCTGATAATAAGATCTTCAATCTGCGCCAAAAACCACAAATCAATACCACTCAAACCGCTAATATCCTCAATACTGAGCCCTAGGCGTAAGGCATCCCCAACGAACAAAATCCGTTCTGCGCCGGGAACTCGCAGTTCCTTTTGAATCACAGCCTTTACATCTGAATCATCCAGGCTGATGGCTGGTGTAAATCCGCAAATACCAATTTCCAGGCCTCGAAGCGCTTTCTGTAATGACTCCTGGAAAGTTCGCCCGATCGCCATTACCTCGCCCACAGACTTCATCTGAGTGGTAAGGGTATTATCTGCCTGCGGGAATTTTTCAAAGGTAAATCGAGGAATCTTTGTTACGATGTAATCAATCGACGGTTCAAAGGATGCCGGCGTGACACCGCCGGTGATTTCATTTGATAATTCATCCAGCGTATATCCAATAGCTAATTTAGTCGCAACCCGGGCAATGGGAAACCCAGTTGCCTTGGATGCAAGTGCCGAGGACCTGGAAACCCTCGGGTTCATCTCAATTACGACCAGTCTTCCCGTCTCTGGCTCCACTGCAAACTGGACGTTCGAACCTCCTGTTTCTACACCAATCGCACGCAAAACCGCGACTGAGGCATTTCGCATGACCTGGTATTCTTTATCAGTCAAAGTCTGAGCAGGTGCCACAGTGATTGAATCACCGGTATGCACGCCCATGGGGTCAAAATTTTCGATGGAACAGATAATGATGCAGTTGTCGTGCTTGTCTCTGACAACCTCCATCTCAAATTCTTTCCAGCCAAGCAGAGATTCATCAATCAGCAACTCGTTAGTCGGTGATAAATCTAAACCCCGGGTACAAATTTCAACAAATTCTTCTTGATTATAGGCAACTCCACCGCCACTACCCCCCATGGTGAAGCTGGGCCGAATAACGCATGGAAAGCCGAGCTGACCTTGTACTTGCCGAGCCTCTTCAATGGAATGGGCTATGGCGCTGCGCGGAGTTTCAAGACCGATTGACTTCATGACCTGGTCAAATAGCTGCCTATCTTCCGCCTTGTCGATAGCCTCTTTAGTCGCTCCAATTAACTCAACATCATATTTCTCTAAAACCCCTTCTCTGGCGAGGTCCAGAGCACAGTTGAGTGCTGTCTGCCCCCCCATCGTTGGTAATAATGCATCCGGGTTTTCTTTCGCTATGATCCGCTCGATGCACTCCCAGACAACGGGTTCTATATAGGTAGCATCAGCCATGCTAGGATCGGTCATAATCGTGGCCGGGTTAGAATTAACCAGGATCACCCGGTAGCCTTCTTCCTTCAGTGCCTTACAAGCCTGGGCTCCTGAATAATCAAATTCGCAGGCCTGACCAATGACGATAGGCCCGGCTCCGATAATCATTACACTGGCAATATCACGGCGTTTTGGCATCTAACTTGCTCTCTCCATCATAGCTATAAAATGTTCAAACAGGGCCGCTGCATCGTGCGGACCGGGACTCGCCTCTGGGTGCCCTTGGAACCCAAATGCAGATTTATCCGTCAAGCTAACGCCCTGTACGGTCTGGTCAAATAACGAACGATGAGTCACTTCGATATTCGCTGGCAACCGGTCGTCATCTATACAAAAACCATGATTCTGACTAGTGATCAATACCTCACCGCTGCTTAATTCTCTAACCGGGTGATTAGCTCCGTGATGGCCGTGCTTCATCTTTTTAGTCTTCAGGCCCGCCGCTAATCCCAGTAGCTGCATACCCAGACAGATACCAAAAACCGGAATGTCTGTTTCCAGGAGTTGCTGGATAGCACTAATAGCATAATCACAGGGTTCCGGATCACCGGGGCCATTAGATAGAAATATACCGTCCGGATTTAGTGCAAGGACTTCTTGCGCACTGGTTCTTGCTGGAACCACCGTGACTGAACAACCCCTATCAACCAGCATACGCAGAATATTTCGTTTCACTCCATAGTCGAAGGCGATCACTTTAAATCGTTGGTTCATCACTTCATCAGAACCACCTTCAATACGCCAGGTTCCCTCTTCGAAGGGATAAGCAGCCTCAGTTGACACCCGCTCTGCCAAATCGAGCCCCTCCAGACCTGAAAAACCCTTAGCCTGATCAAGAGCCTGCGCTAAAAGTTCCGGGGTAATATCATCAGCTGCCAGGATGCAGGCATTCTGAGATCCCTTGTCACGGAGCAGGCGAGTGAGCTGCCGAGTATCAATCTCAGCCAAGGCAACAACATTATTCCTGACCAGAAACGCCTCCAGGCTCTCTGTATTGCGCCAGTTACTGGCCATCAGAGGCAAGTCTCTTACAATCAACCCAGACGCCCAAACTGAGCTAGATTCATTATCTTCGGGATTACAACCGGTATTACCGATATGGGGATGTGTCAGGGTGACGATCTGGCTACAGTATGATGGATCCGTCAGGATTTCCTGATACCCCGTCATTGCCGTATTGAAAACCACCTCTCCTACAGCAGAGCCCATAGCGCCAATCGCGATACCTTCAAAAATATCACCACTGGCTAACACTAAAACGGCTTTAGCTACCAATTAAATCCTCCATTGACACCCTGACGACTGATCCAAAAAAAAGCGAGGTGGCTTTAGCCATCTCGCTTCTTGCTGATTCGAATTGCGGTTTCATACTGCGGCAGTATTCTAATTCAGACCGTCCTATGATGCCAGTGCGATTCGTCTTTTTTTACTGGAACTGCTCCAAATCAAGCACATCAGACATGGTGTATATGCCGTGAGGTTGATTCCTTAACCATTGACAGGCCCGCAGGGCTCCTTCAGCAAAATTCTCTCGGCTCTCAGCCCTATGGGTAATTTCTATCCGCTCACCTGATGTAGCAAAAATCACGCTGTGCTCACCAACGACACTACCGCCTCGTAAGGAATGTATGCCGATTTCTCCGGCTTTTCGCTTATCCGCCTCGGAATGTCTGCCATATGAGGCGGTATCAGACAAGCTCGATCCTCTCACCTGAGATACGACTTCACCCAGGGTAAGCGCTGTTCCGGAAGGCGCATCGATTTTTTGATTATGGTGCATCTCAACTATTTCCACCTCAGCTTCAGGCCCTAAAATCCTGGCTGCGATTTCAACAAGCTTAAATGCCGCATTAACACCAATGGCAAAATTACTGGCAATTACCAGTCCGATCTTAGCAGCGGCCTGGTCGATCATTTGCCGTTCTGCCGAGGTAAAACCAGTCGTGCCGACCACCAGATTTTTAACGCTGTCTAGACAGATGCTTAGATGTTCAAGGGTTGCTTCCGGGCGAGTAAAGTCGATCACCGTATCACAGTCTTCGATTACTGCTGAAAGACCATCGCTAACGCAGATATCAAGCTTACCAACCCCAATTAATTCCCCTAAATCTCGACCGATCCAGGCAGACCCAGGCTGTTCTGTGGCAGCAGTCAGATTCAATTCGGGATGATCAACCAGTCGTTTTGCAAGGGTTCGACCCATCCTGCCTGCGACCCCAGCAACACACACTCTGTTACTCATAATTAGACCATCCATCCATGATAGCTATTGCCAGTGATAACCCCTATAAAAAATCAATCTCTCAAGGCATCAATAAAACGTTTCACACCTTTGATCCAACTGACCTGTCTAGGGGATTGGGAAGCATCTTGATTACCAGCAAACTCTTCTAGAAGCTCTTTCTGACGCTTACTGAGGTTCACTGGTGTCTCGACAACGATCTTACAATAAAGGTCACCAATACCACCTCCCCTGATTTGAGCCATGTTGACTCCTTTAGCACGCAGCCTGAATAACTTCCCAGTCTGAGTTTCTGCGGGTATTTTTAAACTAACCTTACCTTCCAGGGTGGGAACTTCAAGCTGTCCGCCTAATGCTGCGTCAACGAAGCTGATCGGGACTTCACAATAAAGATCCGCTGTTTCTCGAGTGAAAATGGCGTGCTCGCGTACATTAACCTGCACATAAAGGTCACCTGCGGGACCACCGCTCACACCTGCCTCACCTTGACCCGACAACCTGATCCTATCGCCGGTATCCACCCCGGGTGGCACTTTAACAGACAGCGTCTTACGTTCTTCTACTCGACCCTGTCCGCGGCACTTCTGACAAGGATCCTTAATGACTTTACCCTTTCCCCTACACCTGGGGCAGGTCTGCTGCAGCGAGAAGAAGCCTTGACGGGCAGTTACCTGGCCTAAACCACCGCATTGTACGCAATCTATTGGCGACGTGCCTTTTTTAGCTCCGGAACCCAGGCATTCCATGCATTCGACCAAGGTCGGGATACGTATCTTCGGATTGGCACCACGGACGGCCTCTTCCAGATCAAGATCCAGGACGTATTTAAGGTCTGAACCTCTGTGTACCTGACTCTGTCCTCTACCACCACTGAAAATATCACCAAAAACATCTTCAAATATAGAACCGAAATTACTGCTACTACTGAAACCACCGCCAGCCGAGCCATCTACGGCTGCATGACCGAACTGATCATACGAAGCTCGCTTTTCACTATCCAAAAGAATTTCTGCCGCTTCACTGGCTTCTTTAAATTTTTCCTCAGAACCATCCTCACCGGTATTGCGGTCAGGATGATACTTCATAGCCAATCGACGGTAGGCTTTCTTGATTTCCGGTTCCGAAGCACTTTTCTGAACCCCAAGCACTTCGTAATAATCACGTTTAGCCATAGTTTTGATCTATATTTTATTCTTCCATGGCCTTCATCCGTGATAAAAAGCCGATGCCAGTTAGTTAGTAATTTATTTTTCGTCTTTTACTTCTTCGAATTCAGCATCCACTGCATCATCTCCAGATGTATCAGCGGATTCTCCTTGGGCATTATTGGGCGCTTCGGTTTCAGCCTCTTGTTGGGCATACATTTTTTGCGCCAATGCCGAAGAAACCTCTGATAGCGTCTGAGTCTTAGCCTCAATATCATCTTTATCGCTACCACGATTTGCCTCTTCAAGGTCAGTCACTGCAGCTTCGATAGCGGATTTTTCCTCATCTGAAACATCTTCGGGCGCTTCTGTCAGCGTTTTCTTTGTAGCATGTATCAACGCATCTGCAGCATTTCGGGCTGAAACCAGTTCCTCAAATTTCCTGTCATCTTCAAGGTGTGATTCGGCATCCCTGACCATATTTTCCACTTCTTCATCACTTAAACCACTTGAAGCTTTAATGACGATGGACTGTTCCTTGCCGGTAGCTTTATCTTTCGCTGAGACACTCAAAATACCATTTGCATCCAGATCAAAACTAACTTCGATCTGAGGAGCACCTCGAGGCGCAGGTGGAATCTCAGCAAGATCAAACCGACCCAGCGATTTATTCTGACCAGCTTGTTTACGCTCACCCTGGAGCACATGGATCGTAACTGCGGGCTGGTTGTCTTCTGCTGTCGAAAACACCTGAGATTTCCTGGTTGGGATAGTCGTGTTCTTATCAATCAACGAACTCATCACCCCACCCATTGTTTCAATGCCCAGGGATAAAGGCGTCACATCCAGCAGAAGTACATCTTTAACGTCTCCAGCTAACACAGCAGCCTGAATAGAGGCACCCATGGCAACGGCTTCGTCAGGATTAATATCCTTGCGTGGTTCCTTTCCAAAAAATTCTTTCACTTTGCTTTGAACAAGCGGCATCCTGGTCTGCCCACCTACCAGAATGATATCGTCAATACTGGAAATTCCTACGTCAGCATCCTTCAACGCTATGCGGAGCGGCTCTAAAGTTCGCTCAACCAGGTCCTCTACTAATGATTCAAGTTTGCTCTGCGTCATTTTCATAACCAGATGCTTTGGTCCTGATGCATCAGCGGTTATATAAGGAAGGTTAATTTCTGTCTGGGTTCCGTTAGACAATTCAATCTTGGCTTTTTCAGCAGCTTCTTTGAGACGTTGCAGGGCCAGAGAATCACTCTTTAAATCCATACCTGTTTCTTTCTTAAATTCTGCTATCAGGTATTCAATAATGCGCAGGTCAAAATCTTCTCCACCTAGAAAAGTATCTCCATTAGTTGAAAGCACTTCAAATTGTTTTTCACCGTCAACGTCAGCGATTTCAATGATGGAAATGTCAAAAGTTCCGCCACCAAGGTCATAAACTGCAATAGTAGAATCGCCAATAGACTTGTCCATTCCATAGGCCAGGGCTGCGGCCGTAGGCTCGTTGATAATTCGCTTAACATCCAGGCCAGCGATTTTCCCAGCATCCTTGGTTGCTTGTCTCTGCGAGTCATTAAAATACGCCGGCACGGTAATTACCGCTTCGGTTACTTCTTCCCCAAGAAAATCCTCAGCCGTTTTCTTCATCTTGCCGAGAATCTGGGCAGAAATCTGGGGTGGTGCCAATTTTTCATCTTTTACTTCAATCCAGGCATCTCCATTTTCAGCTTTGACAATTCCGTAGGGAACCATCTTAATATCACGCTGAACCATCTCATCGGCAAACTGACGGCCAATTAAACGTTTTACCGCAAACAATGTATTCCGGGGATTAGTCACCGCCTGCCTTTTTGCCGATTGACCAACGAGAACCTCATTATCATCGGCGTAAGCTACCGCCGAAGGCGTTGTACGATCGCCTTCTGAATTTTCAATGATTTTAGGGGTACCGCCGTCCAGCACAGCAACACATGAATTAGTCGTGCCTAAATCTATACCTATTATTTTTCCCATTTTTTTTCTCCTTTCTTACCGAGCAATCACTGCTCCGCGGGTTTATTCTCTAGCCCTCTATGTAGGCTCACTATGGATAATTTCAAGTATTTCCTGAGACTCAAATTTATGAAGACTTCGACACAATCACTAATGCGGGTCTTATTAAGCGCTGATGCAGCGTGTACCCTCTCTGTATTACAGCAATGACAGAATTCGGCTCAAGATCGGCACTTTCTACCATCGACAATGCCTGATGAAGATTAGGGTCGAATGGTTCTCCCTGAGGATCTACAGCCTCAATTCCTTCTTTAACCAAAACATCAACAAACAGCTTATGGCAAAGTTTTATGCCCTCTAGCTGGGGATCATCTGCTGGCGTCTCCGCCTGCTCACTGGTCTCGATGGCTTTTTCAATACTATCAACTACGGGAAGCAAACCCTGCAGCAGCCTCTCAATCCCAAACTTGTGCGCATTCTGTATATCCCTGTCTACTCGACGACGCAGATTCTGCATTTCTGCTTCCGCTCTCAAGCCGGTATCCTTAAGCGTCGCTACTTCCTCCAGAGCTTTCTGCAATTCCTCAGATTCAGACACCGCTGCCTGACCCGTTGATTCTTCGGGTTCAGAGCAGTCATTCTCAGGCTCTATAGCCTCTAGTGACTCCTCTTCGATTTCCTGCTTTTTGGTCATTTTGAACCCTTAACTCCGAATTACAGGGAAATATGGGGTTTTGTAGGCCTTTTTCAAGGTCAAGCAAGCCATCTCAGCTAACTTTTTTATCTGAGATGAGTTAACAGAGCGAAAGTTTTTAAAAGCGCGGCGACAATACCTGCTAGCGTCTGGACACCTCGAGGGCGGCACTGAGTACTCGTGCAGTAGTATCAACAATAGGAATAACTCGATCATAGGCCATTCTTGTTGGCCCGATAACCCCCAGCACACCTACTAGCTGTCCCTCAATCTGGTAGGAAGAAGTGACCAGACTACATTCGTCCAGCAAGTCATAGCCAGACTCCTGGCCTATAAAGAGTTGCACACCCTCAGAGTACATGCAGCGATCCAGCAAATGCAAAATATCACCCTTGAGTGAAAAGGCTTTAAACAACGCCCTGATATCATCCAGACGTTGATCCTGGCCAATCTCAAAAAGGTTTTCCTGACCCGCCACAACGAAATCAGCAGGCTGTTCGGTTTCAAAAACCATCGCCGCCATGTCCAATGTAGCTTGCATCAGGTCATTCATATTTTCTCGATCTGAAGTCATAGACTCAACGATTTTGAGACGAATCTTTGCCAGACTCTGACCAACGAAATGAGCATTCAGAAAATTAGAAATTTCCTTCAATTGAGTGTCTGTATAGGTTTCCTTGCTGTGAATCACTCGGTTTTCAACTTCATGATCATTCAACACCATGATCACCAGCACCCTGTCTCCGGACAAAGGCAAGAATTCCAAATGTTTCAATACTACCTGCTCATTCCTCGGAATAGTTACCAATCCCGCCATATGAGTGATCTCTGATAACAGGTCAGAGGCAGACTTAACCAATTCCTGCGCCGTCATATCAGGGTCAAGATGTTTAGACAGCTGCTTGATATCGACATCAGCCATGGGTTGCACTTTAATCAGCGAGTCAACGAAAAGCCGGTAAGCCTTCTCAGTGGGTATTCGACCTGCGGAAGTATGCGGCGACTTCAAGAACCCTTTGTCCTCAAGATCTGCCATGATGTTGCGAACCGATGCCGGACTCATAGGCATATTGACAGATCTGGCCAAATGCTTTGAAGCTACTGGCTGACCGCCAGCAATATATTGCTCGATTAAATTTTTTAACAAAATTTGAGCTTTATCGGTAACTGAAACAGTTTCCATAACGTACAATCAACCGGGACAGAGGACAAGATTAATATAGCCTTTTCCGGTAAGTAAACAAACCTAAGTCTGCTTTTTATTCTTAGGAACCAACGGTACTGGTATATAATCTGTTCCAGGAACCCTAGCACTACTATGCTGACTCAAATTACAATTAAAGACTTAGCTATTGTCGACCACCTGGATCTTGCCTTGCCTGATGGCATGAGCGTCATTACCGGGGAGACAGGTGTTGGAAAGTCGATCATGCTTGATGGTCTGGCGCTCACTCTTGGCCAGCGTGCTGAAGTTAACCAAATCGCTTCTGGAAAAAGTGCAGCTGAAGTCAGCGCCCTTTTCGACATCACAAAATTAGCTGCAGCCAGGGACTGGCTGGTCACAAAAGACATCAATATCGACGACAATCTGGTCCTGTTGCGTCGCGTGATCCGCTCAGATGGTAGAAATCGAGCTTTTATTAACGGCTCACAGACCACTCTCTCCGAGTTAAAATCCTTCGGTGAACAACTCATAGACATACATGCTCAACATGAGCATCAATCATTACTCAAAAAACCAACCCAGCGCCAGTTACTGGACGAATATGCCGGTGCCCAGCAACTGGCCGATGAAGTTAAGCAGCTCCACAGTCAGTACCAGGAAAACAAAAAACGCCTAAACCAACAGATTGCCGCCTCTGATGAAAATAATGACAAGCTACAGTTGTTAAGATACCAGGCAAGTGAAATAACTGAGCTCAACCTGGAACCGACAGAACTTGAAACTCTTGAAGCAGAGCATCATCTTTTGAGCCGCGCTGAATACCACATCAATAATGCCTCACTAGCCTCCGAGCTCATCAACAGCGACACGGACACAACCATCATAGGGCAACTCAATCAGGTCAATACCCTGATGAGCCAAGTTGAAGACGCGGCCATCGCAAAACTAAGGGAGCTTCTCGATGAGAGCATCATCCAGATCGAGGAAGTCTCGAAAGACTTAAATCGCTATGTCGAAAATACTCCCGTAGACCCTGCCCGTTTAGCTGGAATCGAAGCGCGGTTATTGCAAATTCACGACATTGCCAGGAAACATAAAATTCAGCCCCGTGATCTGGCTGCGTTTAGCGACAAACTAATTTCTCAGTTAAACGCTTTGGAAGACAATCACGGAGATATCGAAAAGCTGACTGAGGAACTTGAAGCGCAGCGGCTGCAATACCATAAGGCTGCTAAATCATTGAGTAAATTACGATCCAGCAAAGCACCGGAATTAGAAGAAAAGGTATCCAAGCTTATTCATGAAATAGGTATGAAGCACGGCCAGCTTAAAATCAGCCTGGCAAGCTCGGACGATTCAGATATTCGCAGTACCGGATATGAAGATATCGAATTTCTGGTCAGTACAAATCCAGGCCAGAGACCACTGCCACTCAATAAAATCGCCTCTGGAGGAGAGTTATCAAGAATTAGCCTGGCCATTCAAGTCGTCACGGCAGACACATCAGCTGTACCGACATTGATCTTTGACGAAGTGGATGTCGGCATCGGTGGTGCGATTGCTTCCATCGTTGGCTCCCTTCTCAGGAACCTGAGCGGCAGAGCGCAGATTTTATGCGTGACTCATTTGCCTCAAGTCGCGGCCCAGGGCCAACATCATTTTAAAGTCAGCAAACCTGTGAACTCTAATCATACTGAAATCAGCCTGCTCTGTGAGGACGAAAGAATCAACGAAATTGCGCGCATGCTGGGTGGTATTTCAATAACCGAAAGGTCAATCGCTCATGCCAGCGAAATGCTCACGCAGAGCCAGGTTGATTCAGCTTTAGGCTAGAAAAGATCGGCCAGGAAATCTGGCAGATCAATGTTAACGACAGTCAGCGCAAAACCCATATAAATTCAAGTCATGATCTGTCAGTTCAAAGCCAAGACGCTTGGCAATATCTTTTTGCCTGGCTTCAATATCAGGATCAGCAAATTCTTCGACGTGACCGCATTTTATACAGACGATATGGTCATGGTGGTGCTCTGGAGATAGTTCAAAAACAGAGTGCCCGCCTTCAAAATGATGCCGACTAACAAGGCCTGCATTTTCAAACTGCGTTAATACCCTGTAAACCGTTGCCAGGCCAATATCTTCATTCTTCTCCAGCAAAATTTTATAAATATCTTCTGCACTAACATGGCGGACGCTTTCGGTAGCAAGAATATTAAGGATCTTGACACGCGGCAACGTGATTTTGAGCCCTACTTCCTTTAAGCCTTGAGTTTCGGCAGTCATCCTCTAACGCATTCAGTTACGAACATCAGATTCCTCCTCGCTAGCCTCTATTATACGATACAATGGCACTAAATCCGATTAATTAAAGACAAGTTCTGCCATGAAAAATTTATTTGCCACATTGATCCTCCTGGGTCTATTCACGACAGGCTGCTCGACCTTCCAATTTCCATGGGTTTACCGCCTATCCATACAGCAGGGTAATATCGTTTCGCAGGAGATGATTGATAAGCTCAAGCCCGGCATGTCCAAAAGCCAGATCCAATTTATTCTAGGCAACCCGATACTTGAGGATGCCCTTGATCAGGACCGCTGGAACTACATTTATTCCATGCAGATACCAGGGCGAGAAAGGATTCACAAGGAACTGGTCATTTACTTTAAAGAAAACAGACTGAGCCATTTTGAAGGCGACTATGTGCCCAGCAAAATAACGGAAGCTGAAACCGATACCAACACTAACTAGCCCGACGCCGTCTTATTTCTTTCGGGCTGAGCCTGAGAGCACGATACACCTCAATACGATCTCCTGACACCACTAAAGCATTGTCATCAATTCTGCTTCCAAATCGCCCCAAAGGACACTCAGAAAATGCAATGTCAGGAAAGCTGAGCTGTAAGCCAGAAAGGCCAACTGCAGCTCGCGCAGAAGTTCCTTCAACAACGCTGAGCTCTACCACTTTCTGTTCGTCTTTATCCGCGAACACCACTTCTATATCCAAGTCTTTATCTGCCATAGATTTCATCTGCTCGTTCCGAGAAGGCTGCAACTAACTTCTCGGCTGCAACAGAAAACACAGCACCGAAAGTTTTCTCCACGAGGCGATGGTTAAACGCAAATTGCAAAGACATGGAAACGCGGCAGCCGTCCGAGCCCAACTGCTTGAAATTCCACTCGCCCTGAAGATGTGAGAATGGCCCTTCAAGTAGACTCATAGTAATATTGCTATAGGGAAAAAGCAGGTTTTTAGTCCTGAAGGTTTGCTTGATGCCTGGTGCCGACAACTCAAGCTCACCAATCATATCAGCCTTATTTTGAACCAATACGCGGCTACCTGAACACCATGGAAGAAACTCTCCATATTGAGCAACATCTGCCACGATCAAAAATATCTGCTCCGCGCTGTACGGCAGTAGCGCTGTCTTCTCAACATGGCGCATGCAAACCCAGGCTTATAAAAATGTCATGACAAAAACCACCATGACACCGGTTGGGGCGACAAATCGTGTAATCAACCGCCACAGATTCAACCAGACCTTATCGCCGGCCAACTCCTCCTCGATAAGCTGGTCCTTCAATACCCATCCCGTAAACACAGCTATTAACATACCGCCTAAAGGCAACATCACGTTGTTAGACAAATAATCCATGGTGTCAAAAAAGGTCATCCCCGCCAACAGAGTGATATCAGCACCAATGTTGAATGAAAAAGCGCTTCCCAACCCCAAAATCCAGGCAATTACGCCGACCAGCATAGCGCCTTTAGCTCTGGAGCTATCAAGTTTCTCGACTACCCATGCGACAGCAGGCTCCATCAATGAGATGGAGGACGTGATTGCAGCAAATGACACCAGTGTAAAAAAGATAGCACCGAATATATGCCCGCCAGGCATCTGGCCAAATGCGATCGGCAAGGTAACAAACATCAGCCCAGGACCCTGGCCCGTTTCTAAACCATTGGCAAAAACCAACGGAAAAATAACCAGACCAGACAACAGGGCTACGCTAGTATCGAGTAGGGCTATGGTAGTAGCAGTACCAATTATCGACGCATCTTTTGGCATATAAGCGCCATAAGCCATTATCGCACCCATCCCCAGGCTTAACGTAAAAAAGGCTTGCCCCATAGCAACTAACAGACTGTCAACGTTGAAAGAATCAAAATCAGGCGAAAACAAGAACTTCAACCCTTCGACAAAATGACCCGTCGCTAACGCTGAATAAGACACCAATACCAGCAACAGAACCAATAATGCTGGCATCAGATAGCGTACCGTGGTTTCCAGGCCTTTACCCACACCCCTGGCTGCGATATAGATAGTAAGGGCCATAAACAAACTATGCCAACCCACCACTGACACCGCATCCGCAGTGAACTCAGCAAAAACGGTGCTGGCCTGTTCCGCGTTGATACTAACGAAATTTCCAGATGCCATTTCCACCACATAAGACATAGCCCAGCCAGCGATAACGGCGTAAAAAGATAAAATCATGAAACCTGCTAGTGCCCCCAGCCAGCCAATCACCTGCCAGAAAGAACTGGCTCCAGACTGTTTGGCAAGCATTCGCATTGAGTTAATTGGGCTTTGACGCCCAGCCCGACCCAGGAGTATTTCAGATACTAGAATAGGAACGCCGATTAAAAAGATACAGACCAGATAAGCAAGGACGAAAACGCCGCCACCGTTCTCACCTGCAAGATAAGGAAAACGCCATATATTACCGAGGCCGACTGCAGAGCCGGCTGCTGCCAAGATAAACATCATTTTTGATGACCACATCCCGTGAGCCGATGTCACATTACTCATCCTAACCTCCTTACGACCTGCAAATGTGATAATTGTCGATGATTCGGCAAACGCTCACAACCTATATGACAAAGTAGTACAATAACACTTGTGCCCAAAACTGGTAGAACAATACTGTGGCAACTCAACGAAAATCAATGCCTGGCACCATCGCTTTGAACAGAAAAGCAAAGTTTAACTATCACCTGCACGAAAAATTCGAAGCCGGTATAGCACTTCTGGGTTGGGAAGTTAAATCGCTCAGAGCAGGTAAGTGCCAGCTAACCGATACCTTTATCCTTCTACGCAATAACGAAGCATTCCTGCTTGCCTGTAATATCTCACCGTTACATTCAGCCTCAAGTCATGTTATCGCAGAACCGCAACGCTCCAGGAAACTCTTGCTGCATCGCAAACAGATCGCCAAGTTGATCGGCGCAACCCAACAAAAGGGCTACACTTGTATTCCTGTGGCCATCTATTGGAAAGACAACAAGGTAAAAGTTGAGATTGCCTTAGCTTCAGGTAAGAAAGAGCATGATAAAAGGATTACCATCAAGGAACGGGAGTGGAAACGGGATCAGCAAAGAACCGTTAAGATGAACAATCGCTAAATCCCATCGAGTAACTAACCAAAAATACGATAACCACGAGACTTCATGCAGTCAATAAGGACTTTACGCTTACGTCGCTCTGCGTTTTCAAGGCCTCTACCGGTACCTACAACCGCAGCACCGCCAGCATATCTTTTACTATCACGCTGGTCACCAACCACAGCGCCCAAAAGACCTCCGAAGACTGAACTCACCAAGCCCCGAGATACCGCTTCTTTCGTGGTGTTGACCTGAGCCACATACTGTTCGCATTCACGAAGGTCGATTGCATACTGTTCCGGATCGACCCCTTTCTGGTCAATAATTGGGTCAGAAGCACATGCCGTTAACAAGACAATTGTAAAAGCCAATATTGATTTAATCATTCACAGTCTCCGGTATTTCTGACACTTTACGACAGGCTATATGAACCGTGACTGAACCATCAGCCACAAAAAAAGCCTCTCGAACAAGCATACTTTTCCGAGAGGCCTATCATGCTAGGTTTATCAGACTACCGATACGTTGGCTGCTTGCAGACCCTTCTCAGCTTGCTGAATTTCAAACTCAACGGTCTGTCCATCCTTGAGAGTCTGGATACCCGGACTGACAATGGCCCTGAAATGAACAAACACGTCGTTGCCACCTTCCTGAGTAATAAAACCAAACCCTTTCTTGTCATCAAACCACTTTACCTGGCCCGTTACAGTTGCCATGTCTCTTTCCTTTTCTAATAGTGAGTGAACCCTTCTGTAGAAACTACACAAGAGAAGCTGACCGACTACCAATTACTTACATGCGTTGGAAGAGAACGATAGCGTTACAAATACTGCGCGTTCATAAAAAGTGAAGCCATATTAACCAGCCGCGCAATATTAACCTAAGGAGGTGAGAAAAACAGCTTTAATTGCGGCACCTCAACAAGACCTCCTACTGCCAAAAAACAGGCAAAAATTGCCAATAAGAATCCTGGAATGCTTTATTAGAAAGCAGGGTAAAGACCTAAGGCGGGTGAGCTCTAGGATCTAAGGCGGGAGAGCTCTAGGATCTAAGGCGGGTGAGTTCTAGGATCTAAGGCGGGTGAGCTCTAGGATCTAAGGCGGGTGAGCTCTAGGATCTAAGGCGGGTGAGCTCTAGGATCTAAGGCGGGTGAGCTCTAGGATCTAAGGCGCTCGATTTGCCCCTGGGCCTGTTGGTGTTTTCAGGATAGAACAGCGCTTTTCCATAAACTAAAACGGCGCCTAAAAGGCGCCGTTATCAGTAAAAGCAGTGAAAGAACTAGTGTCTTTCTATCCGCTATTAATTTCCTCCTAGAGAATAGCTCAGCTCAAGACCCATTACTCGAGGTACTGTGGTTCCAGCAGAGTGACGCATAAACTCATCCTCGCCCTCTCTAACTACCTGCAACACACCTATGTCATTAAAGATATTGTTCACATAACCGGATATCTTCCAGTTACCGCCTGCAGATGTCCACGTGGCACGAAGGTCGAATCTATCATAATCATCGGCTTTCTCTGCTTGACTCTGGAAAGGAGAGTAGTAAACCTCGTCAATCCAGTTATACACAGCAAAAGCTACCACGTTCGAGCCGTCACTGTTCGGCCACATGTAGCTAGCCCAGGCAGTATATTTTAGCTCTGGAACCTGAAGTAACTGATTACCCTTGATGTTGACGATCTGAGCTTCAAAATTAGGAAACAGTGATTCTGGAGCGTCAATTCCTGCGGGGTCCTTAATAAACATATCTTTAGTATATTCGCTTGGCGTATAACTGAAGTTACCTCCTACAGTCAAACTATCAGTCGCCAACCAGGTCAGCTCAGCCTCGATACCACTGATCTCTGCACCCGGTGCAGGAAGTACCGATGTCGTCGTACCTGGAGCACCGCCTGGTACTAAAGGAGGGGTTACTTCGGTTGCTACAGTATGAATGGAATCATAGTCGTAAAGATAGAACGAACCGTTCAACTGCACTTTGCCATCTGCAAATTGCATTTTATAGCCCAGCTCATAGGCTACCAGTTCTTCTGGATCATATGCCGGTGTCGCACTGAAGAAAACCAGGTTATTACCACCTGACCGGTATCCAGATGTGGCTGACAAATACACCAAGATATCTTCGGTGACATTGTAGTCTAGATTAATCCGCCCAGTAGTCTTGGTATCTTTACGCGAGAATGGCCGGTACACACTGACCGCTACCGGGAAACCACCATTCACAGCCCGACTTGTGCCTCTCCAGCCGCCTGCCGCTGTCGCATCCGGGACGATACCGCCATTGACTAAATTGAAGGTAAACAGATCTGCCTCTCCCAGAGCATTGAAAAGCCCAAATGCTGGCAGGAAGCCCGCAGCAATTTCATTGTAGCGGAACAGGTTTTCCTCGGCATCGAACTTGTCATAGGCATATCGAATACCAAAGGTTAATGTAAAGTCTTCATTAATATCCCACACCCCTTGAGTATAAGCGGCAAATGCCCGTCTTTTACTATTGGTGTGATAGAGCAGATCACTACCCTTGGTATTGGGGCCATGGTAGACATCCAGATCGGGGTTAGTGCCGTTATCGCCGCCCCATACACTCAGGTGGAGGTTGTTATTCTCGGCTGGTGCCGGGTTATTGGTGGCATAGTTGACCTCACATTGAGCCATTCGCGTGGCCGGGTTCATACACAAATCCCGTGCAGAATGGAGCGTCGCCTGCTGACCATTTGCAGTGGCTGCTGGAACCCCTGCTGGGTTACCCCCGCTGATAACGCCCGGTAGCAGATTAACCACTAACTGAGTCATTGATAATCCCGGTGCAATCATAACCTGATCGTTATAGGGATTAATGAAACGATCTTCACCAACTGATGAATAAAAATCACCGCGCTGGTCTATCTCTGCATCGTAGAAGAAGACTCCGGTAGTGAAAGACAGATTATCGCTTAAGGTTGTAAATGCCTGAAGTTCGTGAGAAGAATACTCCGCCTCATGGTTAACATAGAACTGACGATCCTGGTACATGCTAGCGGTATTATCATCATCGGTAATTCTCTGATAAGACATTGAGTTCTTGCCATAAATGTACTTCAGCTCGACATCTTCGTTGACTTCCCAGGACAGCGTGAGCTGGGTGCCTTCCTGGACAAATCTTTCCCAGTTGTGACCATTAGTTGCGCCACAGACGTCATCACCTGAAATATCTCCCTCAAATACACAGGCATTATAGCGAGCAGCACTTTCCGGGCTGGTTACGCCGAAACCATCAAGCGATGCTGCAGCATTTCGAAATCCGGCAAACTCAGCCAAATCAACACCTAAACGATTGTGTTGAGCGTTGACAGAAGCCCCTGTTATCGGATCCGTATAAACCAATATTGGCTGAGAGGCGTCGTACCAAGTGCTTTGCCCATAGTTAGCAAGATTGGTATTGGTAGTATCAATTGCCCTGTAACCGGGGACGATATCCGTTGTGTTTCTATAGCCGTGGCCTTCTTCATTTAGAATGACGAGCCCACCACCATTAGAGCCACCAAACGGACGATCGATGGTCATTTCATTGTACCGCAGATCACCGGTTAAATATTCAGTCGGTGTCCACTGTAACTGGATAGCATAGTTTTCAGTGCCTAGCCCGTCAAGATCAGGACCCGGTCCGATTTCTTCAACGACGCCATCGCGGTCACGCAGGCTGAAGTTAAAACGGGCTGAGAGAAAACCATCTACCAGGGAACCGTTGATCATACCGTAGGCTTCCTGGGTACCAAAATCACCTATAATGCCCTTAACAGCAAAATCATATTCATGCGAAGGCTGATTGTATAGAATATTAATTGCCCCACCGACCGCATTTCGACCATACAGGGTGCCCTGAGGTCCGCGAAGCACCTCAATTCTCTTAACATCCCAGAAAGTCGCGGCAGTCGCCGTTATCAAATCTTCTGAGTAAACACCATTCATATAGGTTGCAACACCGGGGTCACCGCCTAATGCGCGGAAGTTCCTGCCTACACCACGAATGGTTGCGTCATAGGGCTGGATAGTGGTTGCCGGGATAAAGTTCTGCAGGTCTTCCTGGTTTCTAATACCAAAATCGTCCAGCATCTCTCCGGTAAATGCTGTGATTGATATAGAGGTATCCTGGATTGATGCTTCCTGCCGCTCTGCCGTCACGATGACCTCTTCAATACGGCGCCCTCCTTCAGCAGCTAACAACGTTCCCGTCCAGGTTATGAGAAACCCGACGGACACTTTCCATAGTAGTTCCCCTAAATTATTATTCAGCATTGATTTCCCCTTTGATTTATCTGATTAGATTCAGAAAAAAGTGTTCGCGTTTATTAAAATTGCTCTTATTTTTTTAAGCTGGACCCTTACAGGCTTCTTTATATCCCTGATTTCAAACAAAGTAAATAAAATAACTTAGTTTTCATCCGTGTTTTAGACCGCTGAGTGGACTAATCCCATCTGACCACACCCTACGTTTTGCCTCATTGTAAGGGTTAATTCACTCAAATCAATGGAAACAACGCGCCTAGGTTGTTTTCACCGCTTCCTTTGACCCCTGGCCAACGCCTCATTTTACTTATTCTAGCGACGGCTTAGAATTAACTAACAATTTATTAGACTCTTTCAATAATGATTGCAGGCGCCATACCACCGCCTGTACACATGGTTACCAGGCCAGTATTCAGGTCTCGTCTTTCCAGTTCATCCAGCACAGTGCCGATCAGGATTGAACCCGTCGCAGCGATAGGATGACCCAGGGCCATAGCACCCCCATTAACGTTAACTTTTTCAGGGTCCAGTTTGAGATCGCGAATGAATTTCGCAGCAACCACAGAAAATGCCTCATTAACCTCAAACAGATCGATATCGTCCACCGTCATGCCAGCTCTATCTAGGACCTTTCGCGCAGCCGGCACAGGCTCATTTAACATCAGGGTCGGGTCACCACCGACCGTTGCCATGGCGCTGATCCTGGCTCTGGGCGTCCAGCCTACCCTGCCCATATAATCCTTACTCGACAAAATCAATGCAGCAGCCCCATCAACAACCCCAGAACTATTACCGGCATGATGAACATGGTTGATTTGCAAATCTGGATAGGCCCGCTTGACCAACTGATCAAACGTTTCGCCGCCATTATCAATAGGAGCATCCATAAACATATTAAAAACGGTTTTTAATTCTGCCAGTGATTCCATGGTCGTGCCTGGCCTGGGGAATTCTTCCCGGTCCAGGGCTAAGGAACCATCATCATTGAAAACCGGAATCAGACTCTTATCAAAAAAACCCTGGTCCATGGCATGTTTGGCGCGATTCTGACTTTCCACGGCCAGTGCATCCAGGTCCTGCCGGCTAAATCCCTCCAGCGTTGCTATCATATCCGCACAGATACCCTGGTGGGGCTGGGGATGAAGTTCCCGTAAATGCAGATTACCGCCATCAACGGTACGGTTATTAGTTGCGTTCCCCAGCGTTGCTGTATACGACATCATCTCAACGCCGCCGGCAACACACAGGTCATCCATGCCACTCATGATATTAGCCGCTGCCAGATTAACAGACGTAATTCCCGAACCACAGAATCGATCCAAAGTGACCGCACTCGCGCGCGTACTCCAGCCCGCATCGAGTGCAGCCATTCTGCCGACACAGGATCCCTGGTTGCCGACCTGCGAGCTGCAGCCCACGACAACATCATCTATATCTGCTGTATTTAACTGATTTCGATCAGCGATGGCCTCAAAAACTTTGGCCAGTAACCGACCGCTATGAAAACCAGCTAAAGCACCCCGACCTGCTTTACCTATGCCTCTGGGTGTCCTTGCTGCGTCAATAATGTAGGCATCTGCCATAATCGGTCTCTCTGGAGTTTTACCTGAATCAGTGATGGATGTTACCTGAAAGCAACCGCAGTGAAAATCCAAGTGATCATCCGTGCCGACTCCTAACCCTGTGATGCCTCACTGCAACAATGTGATTTTAAACATTCACTGCACCGAAGCAGACAGGATAGGGGCATGGCTAAGGCAAACCCTGGTCAAAGTTGTTTCGGACGTTAAAACCTGACTTATCCCAGTTGCACATTTTTTGCTTAAGGGAAACCTTTTCTTAAGGGAAAGACCCAAGGTCTTGGACAGGCAAGCTGTCTTGCCAGTCGCAGGAACACAATTGCAACTTGATTCATTTTCTTCCTAGAATGGTTTTTTAAACGTCCTCATACAGGACCACATTCTTAAGCTTTAGGATCGAACCCATGGAAAGCCTAGTTTTCACAATAATAGGAAATGACCGCCCCGGTCTCATTGAAAAGATATCAACCATCGTCAATCGTCATTCGGCTAACTGGCTGGGTAGCAGCATGGCTCAATTGGGCGGCAAATTTGCCGGCATGATCGAGGTAGCGGGAGAAGTAGAGCAATTATCCCAGCTCAGAGACAGCTTAGAGGAACTTAACCGTATCGGACTAACCCTGGTCATAGAAAAGGCGGTTTCTTCGACAGAACATCATCCGGAAACCCAGTTGATTTCTCTGTTTGGCCTCGACAGGCCAGGAATCATCCAGGAAATTTCCAGCGCTCTAGCTGCAAAAAAGTTCAATATTCTTGACCTGAAAACAGAAATAACCAAAGCGGCAATGACCGGCGACCCCATGTTCAATGGCCAGTTTCTGATAGAAGACACGAATCTCGATCAGAGTGAGGGACTGACCGAAACACTTGAAAAACTGTCAATTCAATTAGATATTGATATTGAACTGGCAACGGAAAGTACCATCGGCCCAGGTTAACCCATATTACAATCGAGCCACTTAAGGCAGGCTCCAAGGCCAAAGTACCTTGACCACATGCTCAGTTAAGTGAAGCAACAGCGATTTCGCTGACTCGCAGCTAAAGCGCCGTTAAGAATTAACTGCTCGGCTACCGAACAACCTGGGTCAGATGGGGAATACTGCGTCACTTGGTTGTTACTGAGATTTCCCAGCTACCGCAGGTACATTTCGCTACTGTGGTCAGGCCATTTATTTCATCCTGCGAAGCATTATCCGACGATATCCATTAACAATAAATATGTAGTAAAATTACATATTATGAGTCATTGTTGGCTTTAATTTCCATATTTATGTAATTTTGTTACAATTCACTTTTGTTTGCAGAGAGCTCTCGTGACCCAAACTAATTCCCAGATCATTGCAGTAACCGAAAACATTATCAGGCGCAGCAAATCCTTGAGAGCTGCTTATCTCAATCAGCTGGAGCAAGACAGGAACAATCTACCCAAACGCGAACAACTAAGCTGCGGCAATCTGGCGCATGGCATGGCCGCTTGCGACGCTACCGACAAGCAACAGCTAAAGATCATGGATTCAGGGAACATGGCCATTATCACAGCCTATAACGATATGTTGTCAGCCCATCAACCGTATCGTGATTATCCGGAACAATTGAAACTGGCTCTCCGCCAGATGGGCTGTACAGGCCAGGTAGCGGGTAGTGTCCCTGCCATGTGCGACGGCGTTACCCAAGGGCAAACTGGCATGGAACTAAGCCTGCTGAGTCGCGACCTGATTGCCCAATGCGCTGCTATTTCATTGTCGCACCAGATGTTTGATGGTGTTCTTGCGCTCGGCATCTGCGACAAGATTGTTCCTGGGCTACTCATAGGATGCCTGGCCTTTGGTTACCTGCCAACTATCTTTGTCCCTGCTGGGCCAATGGAATCAGGACTCAGTAATAAAGAGAAACAACGAACCCGGGAACGCTTTGCCAGAGGAGAAATAGACCGGGATGCCCTACTCGAAGCCGAACTGGCTTCATACCACAGCCCAGGCACCTGCACCTTCTACGGCACTGCCAACAGCAACCAGGTGATCCTGGAGGCTCTTGGGATGCAACTACCCGGCAGTTCCTTTATCAACCCTGATAATCCCCTGCGCGGGGAGCTCACAGCTGAAGCTGGCCGCCAACTGGCTAGAATTTCCACCCGGAGCAACAATTATCGACCCATAGGCCAGATCATCGACGAGCGGGCTATTGTTAATGCCATCGTCGCTTTACTCGCTTCTGGAGGGTCTACCAATCATAGCATTCACCTCATCGCCATCGCCCGAGCTGCTGGAATATTGATTACCTGGGATGATATTGCAGACTTATCACAAGCTGTACCGCTGTTATGCCGGGTATATCCAAATGGACAAGCCGACATTAACCACTTCCATGCTGCTGGGGGAACCGGCACCCTTTTCAATGAGTTACTCAGCGCCGGTTTTATGCATGCTGAAGCAATGACCGTGTGGGGCAAGAATTTTAGCAGTTTTAATCAACAAGCCGGACTCAAGGACAATAAACTGGTTTGGCACGACGCTCCTGCAAGCTCGCATGACCCTGAAGTATTAGCCAGTGCCGACGCGCCCTTTGCAAGCGAAGGTGGCTTACGACTTTTAAAAGGAAACCTGGGTAAAGGCATCATCAAAGTATCGGCAGTTGCCGAGCAACATCGCATCGTTGAGGCCCCTGCCGTGATTATCGATAGCCAGGATGAACTCAAACCACTGTTCGAATCCGGCGCGCTGGACAGGGACAGCATTATCGTTGTCCGCTTCCAGGGACCCAGGGCAAACGGCATGCCAGAGCTGCATAAGCTCACTCCTTTACTCAGTAGCCTGCAAGACAAGGGCTACCGAGTTGCACTAGTGACGGACGGCAGAATGTCGGGCGCTTCCGGCAAGGTTCCAGCGGTGGTACATCTGGTACCCGAAGCTGCCCAAGGTGGAAGTCTGGCTAAACTGCGAAACGGTGACAGGTTAAGGGTCGATGCCCTGCAAGGAAACCTAGAATATCTGGGAGACATGAGTGAGCTCAATAACCGCCCTGCCTGTTCTCAATCAAATCCTGACCCATTGGGTTGCGGGCGGGAGTTATTTTCTCTGAATCGGGCAAATATCAGTTCTGCCGATCAGGGAGCTTCCTACCTGTTTGCGAGTAATGATTGAAATGAAACCTTCCTGGAATCTGGTCGCTGACATCGGCGGCACTAACGCACGCTTTGCGGTATTGCTAACCGGAGAAGCTAACCATCTCTGCGAGTTCCATTACTCGGTCGAGCAGCAACCCCAGTTCCAGTTATTAATTGAATCCTTAATGCAGCAAATAGCCGGCACAACCGGCTGGTCGCATCCGCCCAGCAAGGTCTGTTTTGCTGTAGCCTGCCCTGTCGACATGGATCCTTTAGTGATAACTAATTGTCCCTGGCAATTTTCCCGCCATGACCTGCAGCAAACGCTCGATTGCGACAATATCCTCATTATCAATGACTTTGCCGCCATGGCTTATGGTGTTCAGGCAATCTCCGATGCAGACGTTACGCAAATTGGCATCGGCAGAGCCATCGTCAACAAGCCTATAGCGATCTTAGGTGCCGGTACGGGGCTCGGGATGGCCGCGCTTATCCCGGGTTCCAGTCGCTATCAGGTCATTGAGACCGAAGGTGGCCATGCCGATTTTGCACCGCTCAATGATCTGCAGATCCACATAAACGAAACTCTTAAAAAGGAATACGGTCACGTCAGTCTAGAACGACTGCTGTCTGGCCCGGGTCTGCTTAACATTTATAAGGCGTTAGCTGGCAACAGCTCTGACAAGCAGCGATTCCAGCAGCCCCGGCAATTGGTTGAAGCTGCTTTGCATGGTAGGGATGAGACCGCACTACAGGTACTGGAACTGTTTTCTGAGGTCATGGGTGCAGCCGCTGGAAATCTGGCCCTCACCTATGGTGCCAGGGGGGGCGTTTATATTACAGGCGGTGTCATTCCCCGATTTGAGCAGCTGTTTATCGCCAGCCGTTTCAGGCAAAAATTCGAAGACAAAGGCCGATTCAGGCCTTACCTGAGTAATATCCCGACCTTTCTCGTGACTAGAGATAACCTGGGCCTATTCGGTGCAGCAATGAGCCTTAACACAACAGAGTAGACAAATAATGCAACACTTACTGACCCAAAACCCCATTATACCGGTAATTACCCTGGACAGAGAGGGGGACGCTGTCCCATTGGTTGAAAGTCTGGTTTCTGCGGGTTTTAAAATCATTGAGGTCACCCTCAGGACGGATGCAGCACTATCCGCAATTGAGCGTATCCGCACGCAGTTCCCGGATCTAACCATCGGCGCGGGCACTATTTGCTCGAGCAAGCAAATCACTCAGGCAGAGATATTGGGATGCGATTTCATGGTGTCCCCCGGCGCGACCCCAGCGTTATTGGAAGGCGCCAAAAAATCACCCTTACCGCTCATTCCTGGCATATCAACGGTCAGTGAGATCATGATCGGATTAGAACTGGGATACCAGGACTTCAAGTTCTTTCCAGCAGAGTCTCTCGGTGGAGTTGCAACGCTCAAGGCTATTTTCGGGCCGTTCAGGGAGGTGCAGTTCTGTGCCACAGGTGGCATCAGCCTGGCGAACATGGGCCAATACCTCAAGCAACCCAATGTGCATTCAGTCGGCGGATCATGGATGGTGCATCCATCACTGATAGCGCAACAAAATTGGCCTGAGATTCACGCATTGTCCAAAACCGCCCTTGCCACGGCTTATACCCTGACCAAACACCGACCTGCGAGTACTTCTTAATGGACACACAGATTGATCTTGTCATTTTTGGCGCCAGGGGAGACCTGGCCAACCGCAAACTGTTTCCCGCCCTATTCTGGCTAGACCATGCCCGGCTTTTAGCGGACAGTGTTAGAATTGCTGCCGTAGCCAGAGACGACATTGATACCAGCGAATTTATAAAACAGACCGCAAAAACCCTGGAACCGATCCTAGCTAACGCATCCTCAAGTGAGATTACCTGGGACCGGTTCAGCCAACGATTCGACTATATAAAAATCGATTTTGCAGAAGCTAAACAGTATGCCACGCTGGCTGAATGGCGAAACCCTGATCGAACTATGATCTATTACCTCGCCACCCCTCCAACCTTGTTTGGCTCGATCAGCCAGTACTTGCATAGAGCAGATTGCCTTAATGAATCCTCAAGAATCGTTCTCGAAAAACCCATCGGTCACAATCAGCAGAGCTCGACATCAGTGAATGACACCGTCGCACAGTTCTTTTCAGAGCGTAACATCTACCGCATTGATCACTACCTCGGTAAAGAGACGGTACAGAACCTGCTGGCATTACGGTTTGCGAATCGCATGATTAACTCTCAGTGGGACAACACTTGCATTGACCACATCCAAATCACGGCTGCTGAGACTATCGGCATTGAGGGGCGATGGGGATATTACGACCAGGTCGGCCAGCTCAGAGACATGGTCCAGAATCATCTCTTACAACTATTGTGTATGGTTGCAATGGAACCCCCTAACTCCCTGCAAGCGGATGAAATCAGAGCAGAAAAAGTAAAAATTCTACGCGCCCTTAGCCCAATAAACTCATCGAACATAACCGAACAGGCAGTTCGGGGACAGTATTCTGCTGGCTGGATAGCCGGTACCCCCGTGGTCGGTTATACCGAGGAAGAAGATTGTAGCAATACCACCAGCGACACCGAAACCTATGTGGCGTTGAAGGCCTTTATCGACAACTGGCGCTGGGCTGGCGTGCCTTTCTATCTCAGGACAGGCAAACGCCTCAAAGAGAAAGTAACCCAAGTCATTATTACCTACAAAAACCACCCACACGCTATATTTCCAGGGCATCTGGATGAGGCGAACAATCGACTCGTGATCAGACTCCAACCCAATGAAGGCATCCAACTTGAAATGGTCTCCAAGAAGCAAAGCCTTAATGATCGGCTCAGCCTGGAAAGGCGTACGCTTAATCTTGATTTCTTTGATTCAACTGGAGATACC
>Ga0233433_10000643_pt1 | contig 36513 bp, 26 predicted proteins | sample SI_122_August201_5_FD_179868 | JGI IMG/M metagenome (GOLD analysis project Ga0233433, IMG submission 179868) | Seawater microbial communities from Saanich Inlet, British Columbia, Canada - SI_122_August2016_100_MG | ecosystem: Environmental > Aquatic > Marine > Inlet | place: Canada: British...
GGTTGTTTAATATTATCTAAAAATATTTCAAATCCTACTAGTGCTTCTGTTTTAATATCTAATTTTTTTAAAATATTTGGATGAATATCACCAAAAAAAGCGACTACTTTTTCTTTACCTTTGTTTAGGAACACTCGTCCTGATTTTCCTGGATGATAATAACTTGGTGTCTCTATATCAAAGTATAGCTTATCTTTATTATATCCAGCCTCAGCTAAACATTGAATTACATCACTTTTAACATCAAACACATCTACCAATCTCTCTTTTTCTAGCCAGTTCTGTCTTGAATTCTTTCCTGACTTTAACCCTCCAATAACTGTTTGTTGTTCACCTGGTTTTTCATCTAAAAATGTAGGACCTATTTCAAATATTGACAAGTCCTTAAACCCTCTTCCTAAATTCTTATTTAAATGAATAATTAAATTTGAAAAAATAGAACTTCTTAAAACATCTAGATCTGAACTTATTGGATTAACTATCTTAATTTCTTTATTTTTTTCAATAAACAGTTGATTAATTTTACTATCAGTGAAAGACCACGTAATAGCTTCTAAATAACCTTTTGATGCAACTGCTCTTTGCAAAAAATGAAATAATTTTTGTTTTTTATTTAAAGTTTCTTTTTCTCTTACTTTTTGAGGCTCAATCATATTGATTTGATCATAACCTTTAATTCTTATTAGCTCTTCTACTACATCAACTTCTTGGGAAATATCTGGTCTCCAAGAAGGAATTTTTAAGTTGAAAATTTTTTTCACTTCCTTAATTTCAAATCCAAGATCATCTAAAATCTTAATCATTGCATTTTTTTCAATTTTTACGCCAGTTACTTTTTCAAATAAAATAGGGTCAAATTCTAAAGACTTATTTTTATAATTTTCAATTTTTTGAATATCAAATTCACTTGCTATCCCACCACAAATTTCTTGAATTAAGCTTACGGCTTTTTTTAACCCTTGTTCAATTGATAATGGATCAATTCCTCTTTCAAACCTAAACTTTGCATCTGTATCGATGTTTAGAATTTTTGATGATTTTCTAATTGATCTTGGGGAAAAATAAGCAGATTCAATTAATACATTTTTTGTATTTAATTCTGTACCAGATCTAGTTCCACCAATTATTCCTCCTAATCCTAATACTCCTGTAGCATCTGAGATAACACACATTCCTTCTTGAAGCTTATATTCTTTATTGTCTAATGCTTTAAATGTTTCATCTTTTTTAGAATTTCTAACTATTATTTCTTTATCAATTTTATCAACATCGTAAGCGTGTAACGGTCTATTCAAATCAAGCATTACATAATTGGTAATATCTACAATAGCTGAAATTGGTTTTTGACCTATTGAAATTATTTTTTCTTTTAACCAATCTGGACTTTCTATATTTTTAACACCTGTAATTAAACAGCTACCAAATACTGTACAAGCTTGGTTATTTTCAATCTTAACATTAACTGTTTGTTTTCCATCTTGTTTTGATTTTTTTTCTTCAAGATTTTTTAATTTACCTGAGCCCGCTGCTGCTAAATCTCTAGCTATACCTCTAACACCCAAACAATCTGGTCTATTAGGTGTAATAGATAAATCTATTAAATTTGAACTATTTTTTGGAAAATAATTTTCCCCAATCTTATTTTTAAAATCATTTGATGAAAGTTCAGTTATACCGTCACTTTCATCTGACAAATTTAACTCTGACTCTGAACATAACATCCCATAAGAGCTAACTCCTCTAATTTTGCTCACAACCAATTTCATTTGATTTTTTGGAATAACTGAACCAGGTGGAGCATAAATTGTAAGCAAGCCCTCTATTGCATTTGGAGCACCACAAACAACTTTGACAGGATTTTCTTTACCTACATCTACATCACAAACTTTAAGCTTATCAGCATTTGGATGTTTTTCTGCTTTTAAAATTTTCGCAACGATGAAGTCATCAAATTCACCGCTTTGTTTTTCAACACTTTCAACTTCTAGACCAACATCTGTAAGTTTTTCTATTATTTGATTTTCATCTAATTTTGTATCTAGATGTTCTTTAAGCCAGTTAGATGTAATTTTCATCTACTTAAACCTCTATAACTTGAAGGAACATCAATTGGATCAAATCCAAATTGATTTAACCATCTATAATCACAATCAAAGAATGCTCTTAAGTCATTAATCCCATACTTAAGCATTGCTAATCTATCTATTCCAATTCCAAAAGCATATCCTTGGAATTCATCAGGGTTTACTTTAACATTTTTTAATACATTAGGATGAACCATTCCACAGCCTAAAATTTCAAGCCATTTGTCTCCCTCACCAATTATAATTTTTCCATCTTTAATTTCATAACCTATATCTACTTCAGCAGAAGGTTCTGTGAACGGAAAATGACTTGGTCTAAACCTCATCTTTATTTTATCAACTTCAAAAAATTCTTTAATAAAATAATTCAAACAGCCTTTTAGGTGACCCATATTGATATTTTTATCAATATGTAAACCTTCCACTTGATGAAACATAGGTGCATGTGTTTGGTCACTATCAGATCTATATGTTCTACCTGGTGCAATTATCTTAAAAGGTGGCTTGTCACTCAACATAGTTCTGATTTGAACCGGTGAAGTATGAGTTCTCAATAACAATTCTTTTTTTTCATCCAAATAAAAAGTATCATGCATATCTCTTGCTGGATGATTGTCAGGAGTATTTAAAGCAGTAAAATTATTATATTCATTTTCAACATCGGGACCCTCCTCAACACTAAAACCAATTTCAGAAAAAATAGATGAAATTTCATCAATAACTTGTGAAACAGGATGTATCTTGCCTTGTACAAATGGTCTCTCAGGCAATGTTATATCTACTTTTTCTTTTTCTAATTTTTGATTAATTTCTTTATTTTCAATTTCATCAATTTTTGAAGAAATGAGATCCTGCAATTCATCTTTTGTCGTATTTAAATCAGAAGCAAATTTTTTTCTTTCGTCTTCTGCTATTTTTCCAAGTTGTTTAAATTGAGAACTAACTAATCCATTTTTACCAAATAAATCTGTTTTAATTTGGTTAATTTGATTTAAATCTAAATTTTGATTTAGCTTTAAGAGATATTCATCTTTAATTTTTTTAATATCTGACATTTTAAGAGATTATTTCTTCACCGACGAAAAACAATAGTGAAGATTAATTTAAAGCAGATTGTGCTTTTTGAACAATAGTTTTAAAGGCTTCTGGGCTATCGTAAGCTATTTCTGCTAATATTTTTCTATCGATAGTTACTCCACATTTACTAAGTCCATTAATAAATTTTGAATATGTTAATCCTTCAGCTCTTACTCCAGCATTGATTCTTTGTATCCACAATGATTTAAATTCTCTTTTTTTATTTCGTCTGTCTCTATAAGCATACTGCATAGCTTTTTCCATTGCTTGTTTTGCAACTCTTATAGTATTTTTTCTTCTGCCCCATTGACCTTTGACAGCTTTTAAAACTTTTTTATGTTTAGCTTTGCTGGTTACACCTCTTTTAACTCTTGCCATTATTAACCTCTTAAACTGTAGGGCATGTACGATTTAACAATTTTTGAATCTTGTTTTGACATCGTTGTTGTGCCTCTTAATTTTCTTATTTGAGAATTTGTTCTTTTGATCATACCATGTCTTTTCCCTGCCTGGGCAGTTAAGACTTTACCTGTTGCAGATATTTTAAATCTTTTTTTTGCTGAGCTTTTTGTTTTCAATTTCGGCATAATTCTGCGGTGTTATACAAAGATTGATATAAATTTACAACCTCTATTAAAGCCTATAAAGGCTGAATTACCATGATCATTTGCTTGCCATCAAACTTAGGGTGAAGTTCTACCTTGCCAATATCCTTCATATCCTCTTTAATCTTGTCCATTAGCTCTTTTCCTAAATGAGAATGTTGAAGTTCACGACCCTTAAATCTAACAGTAAATTTCACTTTATCACCTTTAGCTATAAATTTTTTTGCATTTTTTACTTTAAAATCATAGTCATGAGTTTCTGTAACCGGTCTCATTTTAATTTCTTTTAAAAGAACAATTTTTTGTTTTTTCTTTGCGATATTAGCTTTTTTTTGGGCATCATATTTAAATTTACCCATATCCATTATTTTACAAACGGGAGGATTTACATTGGCAGCTATTTCAATTAAATCTAATCCTTGATTCTTTGCCATTGAGATAGCTTCATTGGTATTTATAACACCAAGGTTTTCACCATCACTTCCTATTACCTGAACATCTGGAGATGATATTCTGTTATTAGATCTAGGACCACGATCTTTAGTTCTTCTTTGAAAGTAATTTTGTTTAAAATCTGCCACTTAGTTTGATGATGCTTTATTTAAAGCAGAGAAAGTTTTTAAGAATAAATTTAAATCCATATTTTCTTGTTTATTAGAGTCTAATCTTCTAATCGTTACTGAATTGGAGTCAACTTCTTTTTTACCACAAATTAATAAAAGAGGTATTTTTGCTAATGAATTATCTCTTATTTTATAATTCAAATTATGTTTTTTAAGATCAACAGATGAACTCATGCCTGCTTCTTTGATTTTTTTTGAAACCTTAATCGCATAATCATCAAACTCTTCAGAAATAGGTATTACAACAGTTTGCAAAGGTGATATCCAAAAAGGAAATTTACCCGCATAATGCTCAATCAATATTCCAATGAATCTTTCTAAAGAACCAAATAGTGCTCTATGAAGCATTACAGGAACTTTTTTTGTGCCATCTTTGTCAACATAGGAAGCATCTAATCTTCCAGGCAAGTTTAAATCAACTTGCAAAGTTCCACATTGCCAATCTCTACCAATTGCATCTCTTAAAACAAATTCAATTTTAGGGCCATAAAAAGCACCTTCACCTTTATTAATACTGTATTCAAGTTTTGAGGCTTTGACTGCTTCAAGTAGTGATGCCTCTGCTTTGTCCCAAACATCATCTTCCCCAACTCTGACCTCGGGCCTATCTGCGTATTTTAAAATAACATTTTCAAAACCTAAATCTTTATAAATGTCTAAAATTAAATTTGTTACATTTAAACACTCACTTGTAATTTGATCCTCTGAACAAAATATATGCGCATCATCCTGTGTAAAAGCTCTAACTCTTAATAATCCATGTAAGGCTCCTGATGGTTCGTAACGATGAACTTTTCCAAACTCTGTTATTCTTAAAGGTAGATCTCGATAACTTTTCAAACCTTGATTAAAAACCTGAATGTGTCCTGGGCAATTCATGGGTTTTATAGCAAAAACTTTTTCATCCGGTGTCTCAGATGTATACATATTTTCTCCGTATTTTTCCCAATGTCCTGATTTTTCCCATAATAGTCTGTCTAGAACCTCTGGGGTATTTACTTCTTTATACCCAGCATCGTCTTGCCTACTTCTCATATAGTTAATTAATTTTTGAAAAAGAGCCCAACCTTTTTCATGCCAAAATACAGATCCTGGGCTTTCCTCTCTAAAATGAAATAAATCCATTTCTTTTCCTAATTTTCTATGATCTCTTTTTTCAGCTTCTTCAATTCTCTTTAAATATTCATCTAAATCTTTTTGACTTGCCCAGCTAGTTCCATAAATTCTTTGTAACATTTCATTATTAGAGTCACCTCTCCAATAAGCGCCTGAAACCTTAGTAAGTTTAAAATATTTTCCAATTTTACCAGTAGAGGAAAGATGTGGTCCTCTGCAAAGATCATGCCAGTCTCCATGAAAGTAAATAGATACATCTTCACTTTCTGGAATTGTTTCAATTAACTCTGCTTTATAAATTTCTCCTTTATTTTTAAAATGAGAAATTGCCTTGTTTCTTTCCCAAACCTCTCTTTTTGTGATTTCATTTCTATCAACAATTTCTTTCATTTTATTTTCGATTTTTAATAAATCATCTTCTGTAAAAGGTTCTTTTCTCGCAAAATCATAATAAAAACCATTTTCGATGACAGGGCCAATGGTTACTTGTGTGCTAGGAAATAATTCTTGAACAGCCATTGCTAAAATATGAGCTGTGTCATGCCTTATAGTTTCTAAGCCTTCAGGGTTTTTAGAAGTAAATATTTTAACACTGCAGTTTTTTTTAATTATATAATCTAAATCTTTTAACTCACCATTAACACTTATAACCATTGCTTGTTTAGCAAGAGATTTACTAATTTTTTCTGCTACACCAAGACCTGTGACATCATTAGAAAAATTTAAGCTGTTTCCGTCTGGTAATGTTATTATGGGCATTTAATTTATAATTCTTTTATACTCTGAATAAGTAGAAAAGCACATTTTTTCAACATTAAATTTTTGAATTATATTTTTTCTAGCTTCTATACCAATTGATTTTAGAGATGTTTCATCCATAGAAAGTATTTTTATAATTTTTTCACTTAATAATTTTGCATTATTAGAATCAAATAAAAAACCAGTTTTTTCATCAACTACAGTTTCATTTGAACCACCAATATTGCTTGCAATTATTGGCTTTTCCATTGATTGAGCCTCAACAGCAACTCTTCCAAAAGCCTCTGGCTCAATTGAGGCTGATACTACAATATCTGAAATTTTATAAGCTAAAGCCATATCTTTACAATGATCAATGAATTTAACTTGTTTTGTCATTCTATATTGTTCGGTAAGTCTAATAAGTTTTTTTTTATACAAACCTCTACCCTGGTCACTTCCAAGAATAACTCCATTAAAAGCCTCATATCCAAGTTCAGTATTCACTAAATTAATAGCTTCAATAAATACTTCTTGTCCTTTCCATGCAGTTAATCTTCCAGGTAAAAGAATTATTTTTTTATCTTTTTCTATTTCCCATTTTTTTAATAACTTTTTTTCATCGCTTTCTAATTTTGTTGTTGAGTCAAAATAGTCAACATTGATACCTCTAAAAATAACTAAAAGTTTTTTCTTTTCATCAAGATATTTTGAATAATTTTCTTTAATATGAGAAAAAATAAAATTAGATCCAGCTATTATCAAGTTAGATCTAACCATAACAGAATTATAAAATTTTTTGATTTTACCACTAAAATTATAAGTTCCATGAAAAGTTGTAACAAATTTTCGACCAGTAATCTTTGTTGCAAAAAAACAAGACCAAGCAGGAGCTCTACTTCTGGCATGCACAATTGAAATATTATTAAATAAAATAATTCCAATTAATGCTATAGAATTAAAAAGCATTAATAGTGGATTTTTACTATGAACAGGAAGTTTAATAACTTTGACTTTTTTTTTATCAATGAATTTCAATAATTCCCCACCACTTGTTACAATAAAAGACTCACAGTTGTTTTCGGGTAAATAATGAGCAATATCATAACATCCCGTTTCTGCTCCACCGTAACCTAATTTAGGGATTACTTGTAAAACTTTTAATGTAGATGACATTTGATATTATTATATATTAATACTGAAGACATATAAATAATAATGACTAATTTTAAATATTATAAAATCTCAAAAACAAAAAGAATTAGATATTTATGTAACTATTATAAGAAAAATCTTTATATAGTTTTTCTTCATGGCTTTATGTCTGATCTTGAGGGAGAAAAACCAAAAGTATTTCTTAAATATGCAAAAAAAAATAAACTTGGTTTCCTCGCCATTGAATATTCGGGACATGGAAAATCTTCAGGAGAATTTACAAAAGGAAATATTAGTAAATGGACTTCTGAAACAAAAATAATAATAAAAAATATTATTAAAAAAAATAATTTTATCTTAATTGGATCAAGTATGGGGTCATGGATTTCACTCAATCAATTTAGATATTTTAAAAAACAAATTAAAGGATTTTTAGGCATTGGTTCAGCACCTGAATTTTTAGAAAAAATCATGTGGAAAAAATTTACAAAAAAAATGAAAACTGAAACAAAGAAAAAAGGAATTTATAATTTAAAACATGGCGGATATGAATATCCAATTACTTATCAACTAATAAAAGATGGTAAAAAAAATAAAATACTCCACAAAAAAATCGATCTCCAAATTCCAGTCACAATGATACATGGCAGCAAAGATACTACAGTGCCTGTTTCATTTTCAAGGAAAGTTCTCAAATTATTTATTAATGCAAAAAAAAAATTAGTAACCATTAAAAATGGTGACCACAGTTTATTTAATAAAAAACTTCAAAAGAAGATTATAAGAGAGCTTGATTTAATTTTTTAACTAACTTCTTTAATGTTCGAATTTAAGCTGATTGGGTTTTTCAATTTATCTATCATTTCTTTAGGACAAACTTGAACAAAGTTACTTATCTCTTCATCAAAATTTTTAATTATTCTCTTAGATAAATCAGAACCCGTTTCATTGAAATGTTCTTCAATTAAATATTTTAGAAATTTTTTCCAATAATCAGTTTCAACATTTTGCCAAACAACAGACTCTGGATTTACCTTTTTTTCAAATTTTTTATCTTTGTCATAAATAAATACCATTCCACCAGTCATACCAGCTGCAAAATTATCTCCTACATCCCCTAGGATAATAACTGTTCCACCAGTCATATATTCACAGCCATTTGAATCACATCCTTCAATTACAGCCGTTGCACCAGAGTTTCTAACTGCAAATCTATCTCCCGCCTGTCCTGCAGCAAAAAGTTTACCTGCCGTTGCACCATATAGAACTGTATTTCCTATAATTGTATTTTCATTTGAAACTAAATTACTTTCATCAGAAAGTTTTATTGAAATTGTTGCACCAGACAAACCCTTTCCCACATAATCATTCGCATCACCTTTTAGTATAAGTTTTAAGCCTTTTGCAGAAAAAGCACCAAACGATTGACCTGCAGAACCTTTAAAATTTAACTCTAGAAAATTTTCATCAAGTTTTTCATATCCATATTTTTTATAAAGATGATGAGAAATTCTTGTTCCAACTGCTCTATTTGTATTTTTAATAACATATTCTTTATTTATTGTTTCTGAATTATCTAATGCTTTTTCTATCTCTGGCCAAATTTCTTGATCCAATGTATCCGGCACTTTATTGATTGATGAATTTTCGCAATACCTTTTATTGTTACCTGAGTCGGCTTGAACAAAAAGAGGGTTTAAATCCAAATCATCTAAATTTGGAGACGCTTTATTAACTTGCATCAATAAATCAGTTCTACCAATAATGTCATTTAAAGATTTAAAACCAAGTTCAGCTAGTATTTCTCTTACTTCTGATGCAATAAAGGTAAACAAATTTACAATTTTGTCAGGTGTACCTGTAAATTTTTCTCTTAACTTTTCATCTTGTGTACAAACACCCACTGGACAAGTATTTGAATGGCATTGTCTTACCATTATACATCCCATAGCAACTAAAGCAGTTGTGGCAACTCCATATTCTTCTGCTCCCATCATTGCTGCAATGACAACATCTCTACCTGTTTTAATACCACCGTCTGTTCTCAATGTAACTTTATGTCTTAGATTATTTAATGTAAGCACTTGATTAGCTTCAGTAAGACCCATTTCCCAAGGTATACCAACATATTTTACACTTGTTTGTGGTGTTGCTCCGGTACCACCGTTGTGGCCTGAAATTAATATTATATCTGCTTTAGCTTTAGCTACGCCAGCTGCAATTGTTCCAACACCAGAAGAAGCAACTAACTTAACACCAACTCTAGCTTTTGGATTAATTTGTTTTAGGTCATAAATTAATTGAGCCAAATCTTCTATCGAATAAATATCATGATGAGGTGGCGGGGAAATAAGAGTAACCCCTGGAGTTGAATGTCTTAATTTTGCAATTTCATCTGTAACTTTAAACCCTGGTAATTGACCACCTTCTCCTGGTTTGGCACCCTGAGCAATCTTGATCTCAATTTCATTACAATTATTTAGATAATTTATAGTTACCCCAAATCTTGCAGACGCAATCTGTTTTACCCTTGAATTTGCACTATCTCCACTGTCCATAACTTTAAATCTTTTTTCATCTTCTCCACCTTCGCCACTGCAAGAAGCTCCTTTAATTCTATTCATTCCAATAGCTAACGTTTCATGTGCTTCTTTTGATAATGCTCCATGAGACATACTTCCACTTCCAAATCTTTTTAATATTTTTTCTACTAACTCAACCTCAGAAAGATTAATCGAAGGACCTAATTTCTTTTTTCTAAAATCAATTAAATCTCTTAAATTTATTGGTGGTAAATTATAAATACCTTTGGCATATCTTTTATAAGCTTCATAAGAATTTGATCCTACAGCACTTTGCAATAAATGAATTAGTTTTCCTTGATATTGGTGTGTTTCTCCATTTTTTCTATATCTGTAAATTCCTCCTATTGGCAAGACGGTGTCTGTACTTTCAAATGCTTCTTTGTGAATTTCTCGAATTTTCTTTTCAATTCCAATTAGTCCAATTCCAGAAATCTTTGAGGTAATACCTGGGAAATAATCATTTACGATAGTTCTACTTAACCCTACTGTTTCAAAGTTACATCCACCTCTATATGAGCTTAAAACTGATATGCCCATTTTTGACATTATTTTTAAGAGCCCTGAATTCACTGAATTAATATATCTTTCAACACAATCATCAAAACTATATTGACCAAATAATTTCTTTTTGTGTCTTTGATACAAACTATCAAAAGCTAAATATGGGTTTACCGTTGTTGCTCCAACTCCTATCAGCGTTGCAAATGAATGTGTATCCATTGCCTCTCCAGATTGTACGTTTATTGAAACATAACCTCTAAGTTTTTTAGTTATTAAAAAGGTATTAATTGCTCCAACACATAAAAGCATTGGCATAGGCAATTGTTCTTTTGACAAGCTTTTATCACTTAATATTAGCTGTGTTACTCCTTGTCTAACAGCTATCTCAGACTCCTTTTGAATTCTATCTATAGCAACTGACAAATTTTCTTCTTTGGAAAAAGTACAGTCTATAATCGAGGAATTTTTTCCAAAAAAATTAATAAATTTATTAAATTGTGAATTAGATAAGATTGGACTATTTAAAACATAAATGTCCTCCTTTGTTAATGTATCAAAATCTAGTATATTTCCTAAATTACCAAATCTTGTTTTTAAACTCATCACTTTATTTTCTCTTAATGAATCAATTGGAGGATTAGTTACTTGACTAAAATTCTGTCTAAAAAAATGATACAAAGGCCTATATTTATCAGATAATACTGCTAAAGGTGTATCATCACCCATTGAACCTATTGCCTCTTTGGCGTCTTCTGCCATAGGATGTAATATTAATTCTAAGTCCTCTAAGCTTATTCCAAACGAATATTGCCTTCTCCGTAAGTCTTCACCTTCAAAATTATGTTTTTCATTAGAAATTACTAGTTTTTCGTCTAGGTCTACAATTTGAGAATTAAAATGTTTAAACTCTTTAGCTAAATAATCTTTAATATCGTCATTAAAAAAAACTTTTCCTTTTTCAATCCTAACACCTATAATCTCTCCAGGACCCAGTCTTCCTTTTGATAAAATTTTTTTTTCATTTAATTCAATCATTCCAGTTTCAGATCCAGCAAAAAGTAATTTATCTTTTGTTATTGCATACCTAAGTGGTCTTAATCCATTTCTATCATTTGCTACAATAATCCATTCATTGTCTGTTGCTGCTATGGCCGCTGGTCCATCCCATGGTTCCATTGTACTATTTAAAAAGTTAAATAATTGTTGATGATTTTTGGGTAATGTTTTGTTTTTTTTAGACCAAGCATCAGGCACCAACATTAACTTAGCCAAAGGTGCTGGTTGTCCAGATTTATTTAATAATTCAAATACGTTATCAAGCGCTGCAGAGTCAGAAACACCTTTTTGTATAACAGGTTTTAAATTCTCTACATTATCAAAAAGTGGGCTGCTCATTTCTTGTTCATGAACTTTCATCCAATTTTTATTACCCTTATAAGTATTTATTTCACCGTTATGTGCTATAGCTCTAAATGGTTGTGCTAAACTCCAACTTGGTGCAGTATTGGTTGAAAATCTTTGATGAAAAATTGCATATCTTGAAACAAACCTTTTATCTCTTAAATCTAAGTAAAAATCTGAAATAGCTTCAGCTAAATACAATCCTTTATAAATTATAGACTTAGAGCTTATAGAGCACACATAAAAATTATTTAAAGATAATTCAAAAGCTTTATTTTCAATTCTTTTTCTAGTTTCATAAATTTTTCTCTCTAATTTTTTATCAAGTAAATTAGTATCATTTGATTTAAACAAAACCTGAATAATTTCTGGCATAGTTTGTAGAGCCTTATTACCTAAAACTTTTGAATTAACTGGTACCTGTCTCCAACCATAAATGCTAAAATTATTCTTAGTAAGTTCGCTTTCAACAATTGTTTTACAACTTTCTTGAGCAGCATAATCATTTCTTGGCAAAAATATCATACCAACACAAATTTCTGCATCATCATAATCATGTCCAGTCACTTCAATTTTTTCTATAAAAAAATCTTTTGGAATTTCCAAATGAATTCCGGCTCCATCTCCTGTTTTTCCATCTGCATCTACTGCTCCTCTATGCCAAACAGCTTTCAAGGCTTCAATGCCATATTCAACTATCTCCCTAGACTTTCTTCCCTCAGTTGATGCTATTACACCAACACCACATGCATCATGTTCCATTTCTGTTGAATAAACATGGTTTTTTTCAAGTAGATCTAGGTTTTTTTTATAATTTTTCATTAAGCAACCTTCGATGTTTTTATTTCTAAATTTTCAAGATGAGTTTTTATTGTTGAAGCTGCATCTCTTCCATCTTTAATAGCCCACACAACTAATGAAGCTCCTCTTACTATATCACCAGCTGCAAAAACACCTTTTAGATTTGTTTCCATTGTATCAAAATCAGTTTTGATTGTTCCCCACTTAGTTACTTTTAATTCATTGCTATCAAATAGTTTGGGTAAGTCCTCAGGATCGAAACCTAAAGCTTTTATTGCCATATCAGCTTTAATTTCATAATCTGAACCATCTTGGACTTCTGGTCGTCTTCTACCACTCTCATCAGGTTCACCTAATTTAATCTGATTAACTAATAATTTTTCAATTTTATTTGTTCCTTTAAATTCTTTTGGGCTTGATAACCAAACAAACTCAACACCCTCTTCTTCAGCATTAGCAACTTCTCTTGCAGATCCTGGCATATTTTCTTTATCTCTTCTGTATAAACATTTGACAGATTTTGCATTTTGTCTTATCGAAGTTCTTACACAGTCCATTGCTGTATCTCCTCCACCAATAACAACCACATCTTTACCTTCTGCATTCAAAATACCTTTATCAAACATTTCAACTTTATCTCCTAAGCCTTTTTTATTTGAAGCAGTTAAAAAATCCATTGCTGGAAAAATATTATTAAGATCATTTCCTGGTAAATCTATTTCTCTAGCCTTGTATACTCCTGTTGCTATTAATATAGCATCATGTTTTTTTCTTAATTGTTCTAAGTTTGCATCTTTACCAACTTCAAAGTTTTGAACAAAATCAATTCCACCATCTTTTAAAAGTTTAGTTCTTCTTTCGACAACTTCTTTTTCTAGTTTAAAATTTGGAATACCATAAATCAATAAACCACCAGCTCGGTCGTATCTGTCATAGACTGTAATTTTATAACCACTTTTTCTCAGTTGTTCTGCTGCGGCTAATCCTGCTGGTCCAGCGCCAATAATTCCAACACTTTGATTTTTTTCATTTAAAACACTAATAGGTCTAACCCAACCTTGTTCCCAAGCATTATCAGTAATATACTTTTCTATTGAACCAATTGTTACAGTTCCATGTCCTGATTGTTCAATTACACAATTACCTTCACATAATCTATCTTGTGGACATATCCTTCCACATACTTCAGGCATATTGTTTGTACTTTGAGATAGCTCATATGCTTCTTTTAACCTTCCTTCAGCCGTTAATTTTAACCAATCTGGAATATTATTACTCAAGGGACAATGAACTTGACAAAATGGGACTCCACACTGAGAACATCTGCTAGACTGTTCTTTTGCCTTATCATTTATAAACTCATCATAAATTTCATTAAAATCCCCTTTTCTTTTATCAACTTCTCTTTTAGGTGGAGTTTGTTGACCTATTTCAACGAATTTAAGCATTTTATTAATCATAATATTTATAATTTTTAGCAATTTATATGTTGTTTTTATTAAATAAAGTATAAAATAGGTCATATATTATGACCTTATTATAATTTTTAAAGCTTAAATATATGGTATTTTTAATAAATGCATACCTATTATGCAGAAATCGAATTGTTTTAAATAAATATTTTTTAAGTTACGAAGACTAGATGTTTCAAAATATTATAGAAGTTTTAATTCTATCAGCAATTCAAGGTATATCAGAGTTTCTACCAATAAGCTCTTCAGCACATTTAATATTAGTTTCAAGTTTATATGAATTTAAATCTAGCTCATTATTAATAGATATCAGCCTCCATCTGGGGTCTTTATTTGCAATTATTTATTATTTCAAAATGGATTTATTGGATATTAAAAATAATAAAAGACTTTTAAGTCTTATTATTGTGGGATCAATTCCATTAATTATTGTTGGATATGTTTTGTATTCAACAGGGATTATTTATGAATTAAGAGATGTTAAAGTCATTGCATGGGCAACTTTAATCTTTGGAGTTGTTTTATATGTGGCAGATAGAAATCGTTTTGATAAGAAAATATCTTCAAACTTAAATCTTCGATCAATTTTTTTTATAAGTATTTTTCAAATTCTTTCATTAATACCTGGGGTTAGTAGGGCAGGTATAACCATTACTGCTGCAAGGATTTTAAGATTTAATAGATTGGACTCTAGCAAAATATCATTTTTACTTTCTATTCCAGCTTTAAGTGGTGCAAGTTTTTTAGGATTAAAAGATATATTTTCTCAATCAGTTGAATTTAATTATTTAGTAATTATTGCAATATTGACTTCATTTATTTTTTCTTTTTTAACAGTAAAGTTTTTTCTAATTTATATAAATAAATTTTCGATGAATGCTTTTGTAATTTATAGAGTTATCGTAGCATTAATTTTATTTGCTGTGATTTATTAAGAATATTTTTTTTTAACTAAAGGTAGTAGTTGGGACAATAAAACACCGCAAAGAATAAAAAAGCAGCCAAGTAAATTATTTATATCTAAAATTTGATTTAAAATATACCAAGCTGCAATAGTTGCGAATACTCCTTCTAAAGAAAAGATTATAGCTGCAGGGGCAGGGGTTATATTTTTTTGAGCATAAATTTGTAAAACAAAAGCAAAGCCCCCTGATAAAATACCAGCATATAAAATAGAATTTATTTCTTTCATAATATCAATATAAATAAACTCTTCGTAGAAAAGTCCTATTGCAAAAGAAAATAAAGAAACAATAAAAGTTTGAATAGCGCCAAGAGTTAAAGGAAGATCATACTTTTTAACAATTATTCCTGTGAATATAATATGGGTACTCCAAAATAATGCTCCAAGAATTACTAGGCTATCTCCAAGTCTTACTGTTGCATCATAAAAGTTTGTTAATAAATAACCTCCAATTAAACACAAAACAACAGATGGCCAAACACTCCAATGAATTGATCTTTTTTTAAATATAAAAATTATAATTGGAACCATCGGAACATAAAAAATTGTGAAAAATGCAGCGTTTGCAACATCTGTATAAAGAAGCGCAACTTGTTGTAATGCAGAACCCAAAAACAATGACAAACCAATTAAAATTGAAAGATTGATGAAAGATTTAATGTCAGATTTAAACTCTGACTTAAATTTTTTTAACTCAAATAACAAAACTAACGGCGTGATAGCCAAAAAACCGATAAAAAATCTAACTGCATTAAATGTGAATGGGCCAATATTGTCCATACCTGTATCTTGAGCAATAAATGTTGTGCCCCAAATAAAAGTGCATAACAAGGCACTTAATAATGAAGTAGTTTTTGACATGACTTATATTAAACAGCTAGTTTGTAGGCAAAATTTTTACCTAAATTTTCTTTTAAGTCATTATTAAATCGTGCTGCCTCAGCACCATCTATAATTCTATGATCATAAGATAAAGAGATTGGCAACATTATTCTTGTTTGAAATTTTCCATTAATAAAAATTTGCTTTTTTTGCGATTTACCCACTCCTAAGATTGCGACCTCTGGATAATTTATAATTGGAGTAAAAAATGACCCACCTATTCCACCTAAACTTGTAATAGTCATAGATCCACCAAATAATTCTTTTTTATCAATTTTGAGATTTCTACAAAGTTCACTAACTTCTTTTAATTCATTACTGAGTAATGAAATTTTTTTGTTATTAGCATTTCTGATTTTAGGAACCATTAAACCATTTGGTGTATCAACGGCAATCCCAATATGAAAATATTTTTTTAATGTCATTTTTCCAGTATCAATTTCATCAATAGAAGAATTAAAACTTGGGAATTTTTTTAAAGACACGACTAGTGCTTTAATTATAAATGCTAAAGGAGTAATTTTAATTTTTTCTCCAGTATACATATTGGTCAGAGAACTTCTGAAGTTTTCCATTTCTGTTATATCTGCCTCATCATGATTTGTAACATGAGGTATGGTTGTCCATGAATTAATTAAATAGGTTGAGGACAATTTCTTTACTCTTGGAATATCTTTAATTTCAATTTCTCCAAAGTCAGAATGCTCAAATTCATTTTTAATTTTATTTGACTTATTTTCTTTAACTTCATCGATATTTTTAGGTTTAGAAGAAACAAATCTTTTAATATCGTCCTCAATAACTCTTCCATCTTTTTCACTTCCCACAACTTGATTAATATCTACCCCAAGTTCTCTTGCAAATTTTCGAGCTTTTGGACTTGCATAGGAAATATCGTGGGATGTATTTCTATTTTGAATTTTTGTAGTTTGCTCTATTTCAGGTTTAATTACTTTAATTTTTCTAAATTCTTTTTCGATTTCTGGCTTTTTTTCAGCTGCTTCGTTTATTTGTGACTTGCTATCTAAAGTTAATATCAAATCACCTTCTGAAATTTTATCTCCTACTTTTATTTTTAAAGTTTTAATTTTTCCCTCAAAGTTAGATGGGATCTCTACGCTAGATTTGTCACTTTCAATCGTTATCAAGGGATCGTTTTTTTTAATTATTTGGTCTTCTGAAACTAAGACCTCTATTACTTCAACATCTTTAAAATCTCCAATATTTGGTACTTTTACTTCAGTTTCTGACATTATAATTTGGTTGGCATTGGTTTTTCACCATCAATATTATATTTCTTTATTGCTTCTTCTGCATATTTTGAGGCTATCAACTGCTCTTTAGCCAAAACACTTAAGCTATAAGCAACCAAGTGCTCTTTATCTACCTCAAAAAACTTTCTTAAATTTTTTCTAGTATCACTTCTACCAAAACCATCAGTTCCTAAAGAGTAAAAACTTTTGTTAGTGTATGGTCTTATTTGATCTGAATTCATTCTCATATAATCTGATGCTGCCATTATTGGACCTTCAGATTTCCCAAGACATTTTTCAACAAATGAAGTTTTTTGTTCTTTGTTAGGATTTAAAAGATTATATCTCTCAACCTCCATTCCATCTCTTCTTAATTCATTAAAACTTGTCACACTCCAAATTTCACTATCAATTTGATAATCATTTTGAAGTACTTCGGCTGCAGCCATCATTTCACGCAATATTGTACCTGAACCCAAAAGTTGAATTTTTGTTTTCTTAAATTTATTAAATTCTTTAATTTTATACATTCCTTTAAGAATCCCCTCTTCACAATTTTTATCTTTTGGCATATCAGGGTGTGAATAGTTTTCATTCATAGTAGTTATATAATAAAAAACATTTTCTTTTTTTTCATGCATTCTTCTTAAACCTTCTCTAAAAATTACTGCAAGCTCATAATGAAAAGTTGGATCATAAGTTACACAATTTGGAATAGTTGAAGCTATTAAATGACTATGTCCATCTTGGTGTTGAAGTCCTTCTCCTGCTAAGGTTGTTCTTCCAGCTGTAGCACCAATTAGAAATCCTCTTGCTTGACTATCTCCTGCTGCCCACGCAAGATCACCTATTCTTTGAAAACCAAACATTGAATAAAAAATATAGATTGGTATCATTTCAATATCATGATTGGTGTATGAGGTTGCAGCTGCTATCCATGAGGACATTGCACCCGCTTCATTAATTCCTTCTTCTAATACTTGTCCACTTTTATCTTCTCTATAAGAGCTTAGCTGTGCTGAGTCTTCAGGTTCATACTTTTGACCTTCATGAGCATAAATTCCTATTTTTTGAAAAAATCCCTCCATTCCAAATGTTCTTGCTTCATCAGGAATTATTGGAACCAGTTTTGGAGAAATATTTTTATCTCTAAGTAAGTTAGTAAACATTCTAACCATTGCCATTGTGGTAGACATTTCTTTTTCACCAGTTGATATTTTCATAAAATCAAAAATATCTTTTGATGGAGCTTTAATAGGTTTTGCGTAAGTTGTTCTTTCAGGTAAGAAACCACCTAAATTCAATCTTCTCTCTTTTAAATATTTAATTTCTGCAGATTTTTCATCAGGTTTAAAATATTCAATATTTCTTACCTGCTCATCAGTTAAGGGAACATCAAAGCGATCTCTGTAGTATAATAAGTCATCTACATCTAATTTTTTAGTTTGGTGGGTAGTATTTACACTTTCACCAGTTTTTCCCATACCATATCCTTTGATAGACTTAGCTATAATGACAGTGGGACTACCCTTATTTTTTGAAGCTTTATCATAAGCTGCATATACTTTATGAGGGTCGTGACCTCCTCTATTTAATCGCCAAATATCTTTGTCTGACAAACTAGAAACTAATTCTTTTGTTTCTGGATATTTGCCAAAAAACTTCTCTCTGACATAAGCTCCATCTCTGGCTTTCATTGCTTGATATTCACCATCAACTGTTTCATTCATGATCTTAACTAAATGACCAGTTTTATCATTGGCTATCAAAGAGTCCCAGTAAGATCCCCAAATTACTTTTATTACATTCCATCCAGCACCTCGAAAACTACCTTCTAATTCTTGAATTATTTTTCCATTACCTCTTACAGGGCCATCTAGTCTTTGTAGATTACAATTTACAACAAATATTAAATTGTCTAATTTTTCTCTAGCAGCCAATCCTATTGCGCCCATAGACTCTGGTTCATCCATCTCACCATCTCCTAAAAATGCCCAAACTTTTCGACCTTCATCTTTTATAAGTCCTCTATTAATTAAATATTTCATGTATCTTGCTTGATAAATTGCGAGCATAGGACCTAAGCCCATTGAAACTGTTGGAAACTGCCAAAAATTTGGCATCAACCATGGATGCGGGTATGAAGAAAGCCCACCTGGTTTTACCTCTTGTCTAAAACTATCTAATTGTTTTTCATTTAATCTTCCTTCTAAAAATGCTCTAGCATAAATACCTGGGGCACTGTGACCTTGAAAATAAACTAAATCTCCACCAAATTTATTATTTTTAGCTCTCCAAAAATGATTCATTCCAACATCATATAATGTAGCAGCTGATGCAAATGTACCAATATGACCACCTAGTTCAGGGAATTTTTTATTTGCTCTTACAACCATCGCTGCGGCATTCCATCTAATTAAAGATCTAATTCTTCTCTCAATATTTTGATCTCCATTTGATTTAACTTCTGCTTCAGGAGGGATCGTATTTATGTAAGGTGTGTTTTGAGTATAAGGAATATTTGCACCTTCGCGATATGCTTTGTTAATTAATTCCTTAATTAAAAAGTGAGCTCTTTGATTGCCATCTTTTAAAATAACTGCCGATAAAGACTCCAGCCAGTCTTGTGTTTCTAAAGGATCGATATCACCACTTTTAGTTACTTGAATTATTGATTGTTCTTTCTTTTGAACTGGTTCTTTATTGGCTACAATTTCCTCTTTTTTTTCTGCCATTGAAGCTTCAGCTTGCTTAATGATGCTTTCAGTGTCTTTTGGAATAGGCTTGTCGTCTATGCTTTTGCTAGATCTAGATGAGGAGACGTTTAAAATTAAATCATGTTTTGAAATCTTGTCTCCAACTTTAATTGCTATACTTTCGATTTTACCAGAAATTGTAGAGGGAATTTCAACGCTAGACTTGTCACTTTCAATTGTAACTACTGGATCATTTATTTTTATTTGCTCACCTTGTTTTACAAGAATTTCAATAACTTCAACTTCTTCAAAATCTCCAATGTCTGGGACAAGTAATTTTTTACTCATTATTTTAAATGCCTTATATACCCTAAAAAACTATAATTAACGTAATTTTTAACTGTTAATAAGCTTTTTAACACATCCCTGTATTTAAATTGAACAAAATTATAAAAAAAATCAAAAAATGTCGCTACTTTGATATGTTAGCTAAAAAATTATATATTTAAGGACCGCTGGCCAAATTGGATAAGGCGCTCGGCTACGAACCGGGAGATTCCAGATTCGAGTTCTGGGCGGTCCACCAAAAAAGGAATTGGAATGTTAGATTGGTTACTAAAAGCATCACTACAAAAATCTGTTATATATTTTTTTGTAATTATTTTAATTATTTTGTTAATTTTAACTTTTGTATTATAAAAAACTATGAGCAATGAGTTTGAACAAATAAGTATTAAGCCTGGATTTATGAAACACAACGGAGGTGTTTTGTTTAGAACAATATCAGAAACAGAATATGAATTTAAATCTACTATCAATGAAAATCATTTAAATGCTGCTGGAATAACTCATGGTGGCTATCTATCAGCTTTAATCGATGCTGGGGCAGGCACTGCAGCTCACAGAGCTTCTGGTAATGCACCGTGTGTTACTATTTCTTTAGATTTAAAATTTATTGGTGCTTCTAAAGTGGGTGATGAAATAACAGGATTAACAAAAATACTAAAAAAAACCAATACACTTGTATTTTTATTTTGTGAATTAAGATGTAATGACAAGATCATTACTTCTGCTTCTGGAATTTGGAAAATTTTAAAAGTCAAACCTTCAAATTTAGGTCCAGGTGGTTAATTATTCTTTTCGTCTGTAATTTAAATAACCAAATATAATTAATAATAAAATTGCTATTGGGTAAATGACTCCTTTATTTGGTCTATCTGCATTTTCTAATTTAAATTCACTTATATAATCACCAGTTTCAAATCCATTTTTTTTAGCTTCTCCATTCCACTGTAGAGTATCCACAATAACTCTATTGTCTTCTCTAATTAATCTAATTCCATATTGCTCTAAACTATACTCTGTTTCAAAAGTATTTTTTTTAATTACAAACAACTTGTATCTTTCACCATAATTACTAGGACGTGTTACTTTAAATCTAGCTTCCTTATTAAAATCTAGCTTCATTAAATGAATTTTATTAACATCCATATAATTGTATTTTGGATAAAATTTATTTAGAATAAATTCTGGTGCTAACAGTGAAATTGAAATTAATAAAAAAATTACAATCTCATACCATTTTAATCTATTAATAAACCAAGCTTGGCTTGCAGAAGTAAAAACTAATATTCCTATTAGAGAAGTAATAATTACCAGTAGTCCATGCCAAATATTTTCGATTCCTATTAACAATAATTCGTGATTAAATAAAAATACAATAGGTAAAATACCAGTTCTTAAACTATACCAAAAAGCTTGCAAACCAGTTTTAAGTGGGTCACCTCCTGAAATAGCAGCGGCAGCATATGATGCTAGGCCAACTGGAGGAGTGACATCAGCCATTAAACCAAAATAAAAAACAAATAAATGAACTGCTATAAGTGGAAATACAAATCCAGATGCATTTCCAACATCAACTAAAACTGTTGCCATTAAAGAAGCTACTACAACGTAATTTGCAGTGGTTGGGAGACCCATGCCTAGTATTAGACATAAAATTATTGTTAAAAATAGTAAAATAACAATATTGTCTCTTGCAATAAATTCTATAACTATAATTAAATTTGTACTTAATCCAGTTGAACCAACGGCGCCAACTATTATACCAGCTGTGGCTATTGCTATTCCAACACCAACCATATTTAAGGCACCCTTTTCAAAGCCAACTATAGTTTGATTAAACCAAGTTTTTATTGCTACTTTAAAATCTTGGTTTTTAAACAATATATAACCAAAATTTACAATTATTAATGCAATCGTTGCAAAAAATATTGAGTATGAAGCGGTAAACCTTAAATAAACAAGCATATATACCAAAACAAAAATAGGTATTAAAAAATGTAATCCTGACAAAAATGTTTTTTTTAAATTTGGAACATCTACATCATCCATGCCTTTTAAATTTAGTTTTAAAGCTTCAAGATGAGAAATATAAAACAATGCAACATAAGAAATAATTGCTGGTAGAAATGCATGTTTAACAACCTCAAAATAAGTAACACCCAAAAAACTTGCCATTACAAATGCTGCAGCTCCCATTACAGGTGGCATTAATTGTCCATTAACTGATGATGATACCTCTATCGCGCCAGCTTTTTCCTTAGAAAAACCAGTTTTTTTCATAATTGGAATTGTAAAAGTTCCAGTTGTAACTGTGTTTGCAATTGAAGATCCTGATATTAGACCAGTCATTCCAGATCCTAAAATTGCTGCTTTTGCAGGTCCTCCTCTCATTTTGCCAACCATAGCAAAAGCTAAATCTAAAAAATATTTACCTCCACCAGCTGTTTCTAGAAGTGCACCAAATAAAACAAATAAAAAAATAAAATCTACAGAAACACCTATGGGAATTCCAAATATAGCTTCTTGATCAAGCCACTGAAATCCAACCAATCTATTTAATGAAAGCCCACCATGAGAAATTATTTCTGGTGCGTATCTACCAAAATATGAAAAGAGTAAAAAACAAACTGCAATAATAACTAGAGGTAATCCAAATACTCTTCTGGTTGCTTCAATTAATATTAAAATTCCACAACTTCCAATAATTAATTCAACTGGTAAATTAAATTTTTCCCAAATTGTAATACTTAAAAGAATCCCTCCTCTATCGACTAACTGATCATAAAAAAAATAAATATATAAACAACAAAATGCTGCAATAAAACTAATTAGAATATCAAATATAGAAATTTTTTTTCTTTTAGAAATTGGATAAATTAAGAAAGCTAAAGTTAAAGCAAAACCTAGATGAATTGCTCTAGCTGGTAGTCCTTTAAACATTCCAATATCAAACATGAAAGGAAACGGAGAAGCATACCAAAGTTGGAATAATGACCAAATAATTGCAATACTTCCAACAATTTTTAAATGTAGCCCAGTAAGATTTCTAGTCGGAGATAAATCCTCACTAATCTTACTTTCTATTTTATTGTCAACACTTTGATTCATTGTCAAAAAGATACTCAATAACAAAAAAAAGGCCCAATAAATATATCAGGCCTTTTAATTTAATTAAGTAGTTGGATTACATTAATCCAGCTTCTTTATAGTATTTAATTGCACCTGGGTGTAATGGAGCTGACAAACCAGCAGCTATCATATCTTCTTTTTTTAAAGAAGAAAAAGCAGGATGTTGTTTTTTGAAATCATCAAAATTTTCCATCACAGCTTTAACAACTAAATACACAAGTTCATCAGAAACATCAGCTGAAGTTACTACAGTAGCTTTAACACCAAAGGTAGTTACATCTTTTTTCTGCCCCGTATAAGTGCCAGCAGGTATTACGGCACTTGCATAATAAGCAGCACCATCAATTAAACCTTGAACTTCAGAACCCTTAAGGTTAATTGGTAAAGCTTTTGCTCCACAAGAAGCTGCATTTTCCATAGCTCCATTTGGAAAGCCTACCGAATAACCAAAAGCATCAATTTTACCATCACATAGTGCTTTAACTTGTTCTGATGAAGTTAGCTCAGTAGTGGATTTAAAGTATCCATTATCAACTCCCATTGCACCCATAAGTACTTCCATAGTTCCTCTTTGACCTGAACCAGGGTTACCAATGTTTACAACTTTTCCTTTAAGCCCAGCAAAATCTTTAACTTTCGCTTTTTTTCTTGCCCAAATTTGAAAAGGTTCATTGTGCACTGAGAATACAGCTCTTAAATCACTATATTGTTTACCTTCCCATTTGCTTGAACCATTTACAGCATGATATTGCCAATCTGATTGTGCAACACCAAATTGAAATTCACCAGCAGCGATTTGACCAATATTATAGTTTGATCCACCCGTTGAAGGCGCTGTACATCTGTAAGCTTTATCTATACCTTTTTTTCTTCCGTGTTCTTTAGCAATTGCAGATTTATGCAACATTTTACAGATTGCGTTACCAGTTTGGAAATAAACACCAGTTGGTCCACCTGTTCCTATCGTAAAAAACTCTGCTGATTTTGCAACACCAGTTAAGGATAAAGATGCAGCTAATATCAGTAAAGCACTCGATAGAGATGTAATTATTTTTCTCATTTTTTCTCCCTCTATATATATCGTTATTTTTATATCTCAATTCTAACAGTTATTAATTGGGTATGTATAGTAAGATTTTATATTGATTCAGACCACTTTTTTAACTTATCAACACCTTCAATAATTTTAGGAGCAAACTCATTTATGGTATTGTCATCAATTATTTTTCCAACTTTGATTTTATCCATAAATTTTTGACCATCAAAATCGGTAAAACTCAATCTTGCGAGCATTCTACTTTTCTCAAAACCAAAATCAGATCCAGGTAATAAAGCTACACCAGTATCTTTTAATATATTGTCACACATTTCTGATGAAGAGTTAAATTTTTTATTCAAAAACTCAGGCATTAAGTAAAAACCTCCTTGTGGACTGTTAATTAAAACTTTATTAGATCTTAAATTTTCATAAACATAGTTGCCAACTGCTTTTAAGATATTTCTAGATTTATTGATATAATCTGAGTGATCATTTTCATAGGCTTTTATTGCTGCATATTGAATAGGGGCACTAACAGCAGAAAAAGTTTCACTTGCTAAAACATTAATCATATTTTTAATTTCTTTTAACGAGTCAGGTATTATAAAATAACCCAATCTCCATCCACCAGCCCCACACCATTTACTTAATCCTGTACTGATAATAGTTTTTTCCGGGCAAAAACTTGAAATAGATTTATAATTATCTTCAAAACTTAAGTCTGAGTATATTTCATCAGATAAAATAATAAGATTATATTTCTTAGCAACATCTGCTATTTCCTCTAAATTTTTACAAACTTGACCTGAGGGGTTATTTGGTGAATTTATAAATAATAGATAATTTTTATTTTTATCTTTTAAAATAATTTCCTCAATTTCTTTTCCAGATGGAAACCAGCTATTCTCTCTTTTTGTTTGTAAAATTTTAATTTTATTTCTACCTAATATTGCTTGAGGTGCATAAGAAACCCAGCTAGGTGCAGGCAATATAATTTCTCCATCAAAAATAACATGCAATAAAAACATTAATTCCTTAGAACCAGGTCCAATAATTACATTTTCAGATTTATAACTATAATCTTTTTTACTTGAGGTGTGTTTTGCCACAGCATTTCTTAGTTCTGACAAACCTTGCATTGGTAAATATTTATTTTGGTGGGCATTATTTTTTAATTCTTCAACAACATCTTGGGGCACTTTAAATGGAGATTGTCCAAAACCAAATTTAAATATTTTTTTTCCTTGTTCTTCTAATTTTCTAGAAGTTTCATTAATTGCTAGAGTAGATGATGGTTTTAGATTTTTTACTAAATTTTTTAACATTTAATTACTTAATTCTTTCAAATTTTTAAATTGTTTTAAAGCCTCAGGATTTGCTAAGGCTTCTTTGTTCTTAATATTATTTCCATCTAAAATATTCTTAACCGCTAGCTCTACTATTTTGCCACTTTTAGTTCTCGGTATATCTTTAACTTCAATTATTTTACTTGGAACATGTCTTGGAGAAGCATTTTTTTTTATTTGGAACTTTATCTTTTTTAATAAATCTTCTGTAAGGTAAAATTTTGTATTCATTACTATAAATAGAATAATTCTAACATCATTGTCCCAAGATTGTCCCACAACAATAGACTCTTTTACCTCTTTAAATCTTTCTACTTCTGAATAAATCTCTGCAGTTCCAAGTCGAACACCGCCTGGATTTAATGTCGTATCTGATCTACCATGAATTATAAGCCCATTAGTTTTTTTTATTTCAGCAAAATCACCATGATGCCAAATATTGTTAAAACGATTAAAATATGCATCTTTAAATTTTTTATCTTTTTTATCATTCCAAAATTTTAAAGGCATGGATGGAAAAGGATTTTTACAAACCAACTCTCCTTTGTTATTTTTGACAGATTTTCCTTTTTCATTAAAAATATCAACATTTAAAGCTAATCCTTTATTTTGAATTTCACCTATATGGACTGGTTGATATAAGTTTCCCAAGACAAAACATGATACTATATCGGTTCCTCCTGAAATCGATGATAAATGAACATTTTTTTTTATATTTTTATAAACATAATTAAATCCGTCATTAGATAGTGGTGAGCCAGTTGAGCAGATTGTTTTTAATTTATTAAGTTTATATTTGTATTTAAGTTTTGGTTTTAATTTACGCAAAGCATCTATATATTTTGCACTCACACCAAATAATGTGATTTTTTCTTTTTCAACAATCTTTAATAGTAAATCATCTTTTTCGAACATTGGAGAGCCATCAAATAAAACAATCGAAGCTTTTGATGCCAAAACACTCACAAGCCAATTCCACATCATCCATCCACAAGTAGTAAAGTAAAAAACGTTATCTCCCTCTTTAATATCACAATGTAGTTGGTGTTCTTTTTTGTGTTGAATTAAAACTCCTCCAGTTCTATGACAAATACACTTTGGTTTACCAGTAGTTCCACTTGAAAAAAGTACAGCTAGCTCATGTTCAAAATCGAAATTGGAATAACTAATATTTTGAGAATTAATTTTCATCAACTCAGTCCATTTAAAAATTTTCACTTTTGGAAATTTTTTTTTACTAAGATAGTTTTCACCTGGATATTTGATAATTACAACGTTTTTTATAGAAGGTATTGCTTTTAAAATCTCTGGAAGTCTTTCTAAAACATTTATTTTTTTACCATTATAAAAGTATTGATCTGTAATGAATAACACTTTTGGATTAATTTGTGAAAACCTTTCAACCACACCCCTAACTCCAAAATCTGGCGAACAAGAAGACCAGATGGCACCTATTGAAGTTGTAGCGATGAAGGCTTCTACTGTTTCAATCGTGTTGGGCAAGTACGCTACAATTCTATCTTTTTTTTTTATCTTTCTGTCCTTAAAAAAATTAATTATTTTACTAGTATTTTCATTTAATTCTTTCCAGGTTCTTTCTTCTCTAAAATTGTTTTCACTAATAAAAGTAATCGCTTTTTCACTATTATTTTTTGACAATAAATTTTCACCAAAATTTAATTTACTATTGGGTAAAAACAAATTTTTATAGAATATTTTTGATTTACTAATTTTCTTATCACTTTTTATTCCTTTTATTTTAGTAAAATCCCAAAAAGAACTCCAAAATTCTGGTGAGTTTTTGATACTCCAATTTAATATGTTTTGATAATCACCACTAAAATTTTTATTAAATTTTTTTGAAATATATTTTTCAAAACTAAAAAGAATTGAGTTTTTTTTCTGTTTTGAAGATGCTTGCCAAAGTTTCTGGGTCATATTTATTTGTAATTACTATTATAGAATTAATCTTATTTATGCTAATCTAACCCTACTTTATAAGCAAAATGAGAACTTTTTATCCTCCGATTCGGTCATGTTTTAGTCTATTTTTGTTCTTTAACAGCAACAATATCTGGTAGGTAAAAAAAAAGGTATACCAAAGATAGAAATGACTAAATATAAAATTACAGCTGTTCTCGGACCAACCAATACTGGCAAAACCCATCTTGCAATAGAAACTATGCTCTCATTTGATACTGGTATGATTGGTTTTCCCTTAAGATTGTTGGCTAGAGAAGTTTATGACAAAATAATTAAAAAAATTAGTATTGATAAAGTTGCTCTAATTACAGGTGAGGAAAAAATTATTCCTTCAAATGCAAAATATTTTTTATGTACCGTAGAATCTATGCCAATAGATAAACATTTAGAATTTGTCGGAGTTGACGAAATACAAATGTGTGCCGATCATGAAAGAGGTCACATTTTTACAGATAGACTTTTAAATATGAGGGGTGAAAAACTTACAATGCTAATGGGTTCAAACACTATTAAAAATATAATATCTAAACTAGATGCTGATATAGAATTTATAAACAGAGACCGATTGTCAAAACTTACATACGCAGGTCACAAAAAAATTTCAAGAATAAATAGAAAAACAGCTATAATTGCTTTTTCCTCTGAAGAAGTTTACGCAATAGCTGAGTTAATTAGAAGACAAAAGGGTGGGGCTGCAATAGTTATGGGGTCACTAAGCCCTAAAACTAGAAATGCCCAAGTAGAATTATATCAATCTGGTGACGTAGATTTTCTAGTAGCAACTGATGCAATTGGAATGGGAATTAACATGGATTTAGACTATGTTTTTTTCTCTAATCTTAAAAAGTTTGATGGCAAAAAATTAAGAAAATTAAACTTATCTGAAATGGGACAAATTGCTGGAAGAGCTGGCAGATATTTAAATGATGGAAATTTTGGTATTACAGGTGAATGTAAAGAAATAACATCTGAAGATGTGGAATTATTAGAAAATCATAAATTTGAAGAAATTAAAACTCTGTTTTGGAGAAATTCAAATCTAAATTTTAACAACCCGTTTAGTTTAATAAAATCACTGGAAGAAAAACCTCAAACTGGATGGTTAAGAAAAATTCACGAATGTGAAGATGAAAGAGCTCTTAAATATTTTTTAAAAGATAAAAGTTTCATTAATTTAGAATTTGAAAAGAAAACACTTAGTCTTTTATGGGAATGTTGCCAAATACCAGATTTTGTTAAAAAAACTTATGGAAATCATTATGAGGTCATTGGCAACGTTTTTAAATTTTTGAGTAGTGAAAAAGGACAAATTACTGATGAATATATAAGATTACAGCTTATGAAGCTCGATAAATTAGAGGGAAATGTGGATTCTTTATCAAATAGAATTGCAAATGTTAGAACTTGGTCTTATGTTTCAAATAAAAATAATTGGATAGAAAATCAAGAATATTGGATTGAAAAAACTAAACACTTAGAAGACAGACTATCAGATAGACTTCATGAAGAACTCACCAAAACATTTATTGATAAAAGAGCAAGTGTTCTCGCGCGAGGCTTAAAACAAGACATGGAATTTAAAACAGAAATCTTAGAAAATAATAATGTTATGATTGACGATCAATTTATTGGGAAGATAAACGGTCTTAAATTAGAACTAGATTTAAAAAAAGGTGCTTTAGAAACTGATATTAAGTCATTAAAGAAAGCTGCAAGACAGAGCATTGGCCCAGAGCTTGAAAAAAGAATTCAAATAATTGTAGACACAGGATTAATTCAGTTGAATGATGACTTCAAAATTCATTGGAATAATTTTCCTATAGCAAAACTATCTGCAGGAAATGACTATTTAAACCCTAAATTTGAACTAGTTGTTGATGAAACTATAGCAAATGATCAAAAACAAAAATTAACAGATTTTATTTATAAATGGCTACATAACAAAATTAATATAGTTTTGAAAAGTCTTATTGATTTAAAAAATCTTAAAGAAAAAAATTCTTCAATTAAAGCTTTAGCTTATCAGCTTTATGAAAATAATGGAGTTCTAAAAAGAGAACAGGTTTCTTCATATGTAAAAACTCTCGGTCAAAATGAAAGAAAAATTCTAAGAGAGCTAGGTGTTAAATTTGGAAGATATCATGTTTTTTTATATCAATTAATTAAACCTGAGGCCGTATCTTTAAGAACACTATTGTGGAAAAATTTTCACCAAAAATATTATAATTTAAAACCACCCACCTTTGGATTAAATTTTTTGGATGATAAAGACTCTAAAAATAAAAATTTTATGCTTCTTTGTGGTTTTGAAAAATTCGACTCTTTATTTGTTAGAATAGATATTTTAGAAAGACTTTTTATGCAAATAATCAATACAGACACAAAAGATAATAAAGAAATAAAAATGATACCAGAGATGCTAAACCTTCTAGGCTGTAGTAAAGACAATTTTAAAAAACTTTTACAAAAAATGGGATATAAAATATTTGATAAAGAAAATGAAACATTTTTCAAGTATACTCCTATAAAAAAATTTAAAAAAGATTCTATCAAAAAAATTGATAGTGAAAATCCATTCAGAGTATTAAAAAATTTAAATCTTGGATAATTTTTATGTTTTTTAAAAAAAAAGAGAATGAAATAGAAAATAGTTATTTAATTAAAGTTTGCGCTTTATTAATTCATGCAGCTAAAATCGATGAAAATTTTACAGTGCATGAGGAAGAAATAATTAAAAAAACTCTATTAGAATTAGGTTCCTCTCAAGAAGATTTATCTAAAACCATTAAAGAAGCAAAAATTATTGAAGAAAATTCAAATCAAATTCTAGATTTTACAAGAGAGGTTAAAAATTTGTCTGAAAATAACAAAATCAAAATCATTGAAGCTTTGTGGTCTATAGTTTATTCAAATAAAGACGCTGATATATATGAAGCTAATTTAATGAGACGACTAGCAGGTCTTCTTTATATTGACAATAAGACTATGGGAGATATTAAAAATAAAATTCAAAAAGAAAACTCATAATGACTTATATAGTAAACGATAAATGTATTAAGTGTAAACTAACTGACTGTGTTGATGTTTGCCCAGTAGACTGTTTCTATGAAGGTGAAAATATGCTTGTAATTAAACCTGATGAGTGTATAGATTGTGGCGTTTGCGAGCCAGAATGCCCAGTTGATGCCATAACCGCAGATACTGAACCCGGTAGCGAAAAATGGTTAGAAATCAATACAAAGTATTCTGAGATTTGGCCAAACATAAGTGAAAAAAAAGATCCCCCAATGGATCATGAAAAATTTAAAAATGAGCAAAATAAGTACGAAAAATATTTTAAAGAAAATCTTTAAAAGTAAAACAGAAACAAAAGTGAAAAAAAAAGTTTCAAAAAAAGTTTCAAAAAAAGTTTTAAAAAAAGTTGTTAAAGTAAAAAAAGTTACTACTAAAAAAACTAAAGTAGCTTCAAAAAAAACTTTCCCTAAAATAAAAAAAACAACTAAAGCAATTCAAATAAAAGAGGAAGCAAAAGTAGATAATTTAAGAATTTCCAAAAGCAATGAGGTAAAACCTGAAATCAAAAAAGTAAAAAAACAAGAAACTGAAAAAAGAGAATATAAAATTAAAGACCATATTGTTTATCCAAAACATGGTGTTGGACAAATTACTGAATTTAAGAAAATTAACATAGGTGGTATTGATGTTGAAACCTATGTAATAAAATTTGAAAAAGATAAAGCTAACGGCATGGTTCCAGTGAATAAACAATCACATTTGAGACCTTTAGCAACTATCAATCAAGTAAATAAATGTATTTCTATTCTTAAGAGTAAACCAAAAATAAAAAGATCGATGTGGAGCAGAAGAGCACAAGAATATGAAGCTAAAATCTCATCTGGTAAAATTTATGAATTAGCAGAAGTTGTTAGAGATTTAAATAAAGGTGATGATCTTATGGTTGACCAGTCTTATAGTGAAAGACAATTATTTGAAAAAGCATATGAAAGAATTTTATCTGAATTTCAAATTGTACTAAATGTATCATTAGAAGATACTCAAAAGAAATTGGATAAAGCTTTAAAAAGAAATCTGGGTGGGCAAGCTCAACCTGCGATAACTGCTCCTAAATCTACAACTAACGAATTACCAGTTGAAGAACCAATTTCTGATACTGGCGAACCCTTAGAAGAATAAAAAAAAACGCCTCTCATACAAATTGTAATGAGAAGCGTTTTTAGTAAAGATTAGTAAATTACTATCTTTTTCTCTTTTTAGCTTTTTTAGCCTTTTTTGCTTTTTTCTTAGTTTTCTTTGCTGCTTTTCTCTTAGTTTTTTTAGCAGCTTTTTTTCTTTTCTTAGGCATCTTTAGCTCCCTGTTTAAGTTTAACGAATCAAATTGATTCGTTGTTACTATATTTTTATTTTTTTATACAAGTTATGTCAATTCATTAATTAAAAAGTAAATTTATAAAAAATTATTTTATCTTTTATAATATTTTTTTTAATTAATTTCATTAATGTTTATGCGGATAATAAACAGTTTATTAATCTAATTTAATAAAGATCTTCTACTTGATTTTTATATTTCTGAATTATTTTATATCTTTTTAATTTTAATGTTGGTGTCATTAACCCATTTTCAATTGTAAATTGATCTTCTATGATTAAAAACTTTTTAATTTTTTCTATTTTTGATAAATTTTTATTTATTATTTCAATTTTGTGAATAATATTTTCATTAGTAATTTCTTTTTTTTCTTTTTTTAGAACTAATAAAGCTACTAAGTAAGGTTTGTTATCCCCATATACTAATGCTTGCTCTATAAAATCAATTTTTACAATATCATTTTCTAATTTGACTGGTGAAATATTATCTCCTCCAGGTGTAATTATTATATCTTTTTTTCTGTCAGTAATTTTTAAATATTCATTTTCAAAATGACCAATATCTCCAGTATATAACCATCCGTCTTTTAAAACTTTACTTGTTTCTAATTCATTGTTCCAATATCCCAACATTACATTTTCACCTTTTATCAAAATTTCTCCATCATCAACTATTTTAACTTTATTATTTCTAAAAGGAGGTCCAACAGTTTCAATTCTGATATCATTTATTGGATTACAACTAACAACAGGAGATGTTTCTGTTAATCCATAACCTTGTAATGTGGGAAGACCAATTGAATTTAAAAATATACCAACTTCTTTATCTAATGCTCCACCCCCAGAAATGAAGGCTTTTAATGCACCACCAAATTGTGACTTAATTTTTTTTCTTACTAATTTTTCACAAATTAAATTTTCAATATTTTCAAAAAATGAAAGTTTTTCATTTAACAATTTTTTTTTACCAAGTACTAACATTTTACTAATTAGATATTTTTTAAATCCTTTAACTTTATTAAAATTTGAACTAATTTTTTGAAATAAATTTTGATAAAATCTTGGAACAGCTGTCATTATATCAGGATTACAATCATTCATATTTTTGATTAGCTTATCTATACTTTCGGCATAAAAAACCTTAGCACCTATTGCTATTTGAACAAATTGCACGGTATGCTCATATGAATGAGATAAAGGTAGCCAAGTCAAAAATTTAGGTTTTTCTGAAATAATTTCTTTAAGTAGATAAATGGATCCTTCGCAGTTACTTAGTATACCTCCATGACTTAACATAACACCTTTTGGATTTCCTTGAGTTCCTGAGGTATAAATTATACAAGCTACATCTGTTCTTTTAATTTTTAAATTTAATAAATCTTTTTCTTTAAATTCTTTTTTATTAAAAATCTCTTTAATAAAAATTATTTCGTTATCATTTTGAAACTCTTCAAATGAAATTATACTTTTAATAAAAGGTCTTTTTTTTATAATATTTTTTACTTTATCATACTGAGTTTTATCTGAAATAATAATTACTGATGGTTTGCAATCATCAATTAAATATTCATAATCACTCTCTGTATAAGTAGTGTAGGCTGGTACTGTAATACCATTTGCTAGCATTATTGCTAAATCAGAAACCATCCACTCTGGTCTATTTTCTGAAATTAATAAACATCTATCATTATTTTGCATTAAAGATTCTAGCTGATCAGATAACTTTAGAATATTAAGATAGGTTTGTTCCCAGGTGAATTTTTGATTTGGGTTTTTTAAAGATTGAAGAAAAACTTGATCAGATCTCTCTTGTTTAAATTGATTATAAAATAACTCTAAGAGATTATTATAGTGTTGTATTTTCATAAATTTTGGTGGGCGAAGAGAGAATCGAACTCTCACTTCTTGCGAAACACGATTTTGAGTCGTGCGCGTCTACCAGTTCCGCCATTCGCCCTTTATTAATTAAATAATATTTTAAATAGTATAAGAACTAAAATTATAATAAAACCAAAAAATGTTTAAAACTCTTTATCAAAAATGTTTGAATTTAGCTTCTCATAAAAGTTCAAATTTTTTTTTAGGTTTAGTGTCATTCATAGAAAGTTCTTTTTTTCCAATACCTCCTGATGTCATGATAATTCCAATGGTTATTGCAAAAAAAAAGAGTTATTTAAAAATATTTTTAATAGCATCCATTTTTTCAGTTCTAGGTGGCATATTTGGATACATCCTAGGTTCCATCTTTTTAGATATGGCAATGAATGTAATTGAATTTTATGGATATGAAAATAAAATCAATACTTTAATAAACAGCCTAGCCCAGGGAGAAGGTCTTATCGCATGGTTAAGTATCCTTTTTTTAGCTGGTTTTACCCCTTTACCTTATAAGGTATTTACTATTGCAAGTGGGTTAATTGGTTTCAATTTATTAGTATTTATAATTGTTAGTCTAATTTCAAGAAGTCTAAGGTTTTTTATTATTGCCTATCTATCCTATAAGTTTGGTGATTTGTTCACAGAATTTATGAATAAACATGGTTCTAAGTGGTTTACTGCTCTTGGTATATTGTTAGTTTTAATATTTATTATTATATTTCTAGTCACAAAATTTAATGCTTAATTTAATCCAAAAAAATTATATCAGAATTATTTTTTTAGTAAGTTTTGTCGCTTTAATCTCTGCTTATTTTATTGAATATGTTTTAGGTCACCAACCATGTAATTTATGTTTAATGGAAAGAGTACCTTACGCGATAGCATTAGTAATAATTATACTTAACTACAAGTTTAATCGTTTAGAAAAATATTTTATCCTCTTGTTATCTATGGTATTTTTAGCTTCTACACTATTATCTCTATATCATTTAGGTATTGAACAAGGTTTTATTGAAGAATCTCTTGTTTGTGATCTTCAAAATAGCTCTAAAATATTATCAAAAGAGGAAATATTAAAACAATTACAGGAAAAAAGAGTTAGCTGCAAAGATGTAACATTTAAAATTTTTGGTTTATCGCTTACAACTTTAAATATAATAATATCAATATTAACAACAATTGTTCTTACAAAAATATATTTGAGCTATGAAAAAAATAAATAAAATAAAAGTTGAAGAATTTATAAGAGTTGATCATGCTGGTGAGCGTGGCGCTATAAAGATATACGAAGGCCAATTACTAGCTTTAAATACTTTTGTTAAAAATGATAAGTTAAAAAAAACAATTGAAGAAATGAAAGAACATGAAAAAGAACATTGCGATTATTTTGAAAATGAAATTAAAATAAGAAATATTAAACCAACAAAACTTTTACCGTTATGGGATTTGTTGGGTGTGGGATTAGGCTTTGGCTCAACAATTCTTGGCAAAAAGGCTGCTATGTTGTGTACAGCTTCAGTTGAAGAGGTAATTCAAGAACATTATGCCAATCAAATAAAGCAGCTTGGATCAGATGAAAATAAATTAAAAAATAAAATTATCAAATTCAGAGAGGATGAAATCGACCATAAAGATATTGCTTACGAAGAAGGTGCAACTAAAGAAGGTCCTTATTCAATATTAGATAAAATTATCAAAACAGGTTCAAAGATTGCAATTAATATTTCTGAAAAAATTTAAGACTCCAGCTCAACATCCCAATACAAATAATCCATCCAACTTTTATGCAAAAAATTTGGTGGAAAGTTTTTACCATTTTTATGTAAATCTTCTGTAGATGGTCGATACGGACTTTGATTAAGCATCATGCCTGAATGTTTTAATAATTTTCCACCTTTTCTTACATTACACGAAGAACAGGCGGTCACTACATTATCCCAATTAGTTTCACCTCCTTTTGATCTTGGTAATAAATGATCGAAAGTAAGTTCTTCATTACTCCCACAATATTGGCAGGAGAATTTATCTCTTAAAAACACGTTAAATCTAGTAAAGCTTGGCTTTGTTTGTGGGACTATATAATCTTTTAGAGCAATAACGCTTGGTAATTGCATATTAAATGATGGGCTTCTGATAATTCTGTCATAATTACTTACAATTATAACTCTATCCAAGAAAACAGATTTTACTGTATCTTGCCAAGACCATAAAGATAAAGGGTAGTAACTTAACGGTCTATAATCAGCGTTAAGAACTAAGGCTGGACATTTTTCTAATGAAACATCTTTTTCAAAAAAATTATTCATTAACTATTCTTAACTCAGTTAAAGAATTTTATCAATAATTAGGGGTATTAAATTTTTTTCAAAATATAATTAAGCGCTGTACTTGAAGCTTCCATCGGAATATGATGATCACAATTTTTAATTAATAGTGTTTTAACATTTATACCAT
>Ga0233433_10000646_pt1 | contig 36348 bp, 33 predicted proteins | sample SI_122_August201_5_FD_179868 | JGI IMG/M metagenome (GOLD analysis project Ga0233433, IMG submission 179868) | Seawater microbial communities from Saanich Inlet, British Columbia, Canada - SI_122_August2016_100_MG | ecosystem: Environmental > Aquatic > Marine > Inlet | place: Canada: British...
CTTATTTCGTGTGAAAGATGCCTGCTTCCCATCCGAAAGCGGACCTTTTCGGTGCGTGTTAATCACTTCTGCTAATAGCCATAAGCGGGCATTGCACAAATCGCACCTCATAACAGACGCGTTGCCAGTCTGGTCCCAAATCATCAACCTCTGGCGTTGGAGTAATGATCAATCTACCATAACGTTATGAACTACACGAACATTCCCGCCGTCACCATACTGTTGGCATTTTTTCTAATCTCATGTGGTACCCCATCGCCCACACATTTCGGTATGTTGGACATTGGTGGAGCGAGTAAGAAATGCAGCAGGGGCTCTTGGTCGTATACAGATCAGGACAAAAACCACGTGGTGTACACTGACTGTGTAGTCGGTCGAAGTACCGTAATTGATGAGCAAACTTTCAAGAAACGCTTCGTTGCCAGCGGCAAGGAACTGAAAGTACAGTTCCAACCACTCGATATGGACAATAGAGCCCCTAGAGTATTTTTGAGAACGAACTCAGAGACGGGTGCAATCGCAGAGTCATTATGTTGGGGATACATTGGGAAACAAAAAGGCGACTCATGCGTCATGTATGTACACGGTACCGGGGATACTGGCTTCGCTGATAAAGTTTCGGACCCAAGAGATATCCCAAGGTTCTATAGTGACTTCGCTCATGTCTACCACACAACGGAAGGGAGTGTGTGGCGTCAACAAACACCACTTGGGGAATTCAAGCTAATTAGGTTCTATCTCTTCAGTGGGGCATTTCGCAAGAACTGCTTTGCCTTTGTCAATGGGCTGAGATCGACGGATCAAAACTTAGTTGGATGGTACTGCGCATCTATCCATACCGACCTAACGCCCGACCTAATTGAACAAATTGTACCGACTATTGGTATCAACGGTGTCTACGATCCGGAAAGAATTACATACGTGAAACCAGTTCCCTCTACCGGCACATGGTCAGACAAGCGAGTGTGCTCAAGCGCCATAACAAGGCAATCCCCGTTTGAATGGAAAACGGGTTCTCATGAAAGTGTTGGTGAGGCAAAAAGACGAGGGATTACGTCTGAAGAATGCGCGGCGGTGTTGGGCCGTGTAGGAGAATAGCACAGATAATTATTGGCATTTCCGCAAATCAAATCGCCCAATGTTGCATGGGACATGTCTGCAAGGGGTCATTAGCAGAAATACTGATGGTCCGCATTTCACATCCGCTCCAAGCTCAATAGCGGACAGAAGCTATAGCGCCGAATTCATCTCGTCTCATACCAAATAATATTCTCGGTATATTAAGTCATAGATGTCCCACATTATGCATCAACGCGATGCATAATGTGGGAGATTTGTTGGCTTTTGATTCTCACGTTATGTGTCAAACCACATTTAACCCACTCGGCTATGGGCGATCCACGAACCATGAATCAGATCAGATGGCCGCTGCGGCGCACCTTTGTGTCCAGATACTGCTCATTATGTTTATTGGCTGGGAACGCATGCTGCACGCGTTCGGTCACATCGATACCGCAGAGCGCCATAGCGGCAACTTTATCCGGATTATTGGTGAGCAGGCGGATACGCTCGTACCCCAGTTCCCGCAGCATTTCAGCGGCGGGAAGGTAAACCCGTTCATCCGCGTCGAAGCCCAGCTGTTCGTTGGCGTCCAGCGTATCAAAGCCACGATCCTGAAGCTCATAGGCGCGCAGTTTGTTCACAAGCCCAATACCTCGCCCTTCCTGGGCCAGATAAAGCAGCACGCCGGAGCCTTGCTTGGATATTTCTGAAATGGCACCCCGCAACTGGTCGCCGCAATCACATTTCAGGCTACCCAGCAGATCACCGGTAAAGCATTCTGAATGCAGCCGCACTAAAACATCGCCGTCTTTTGCCGGATCACCAATGACGATGGCCAGGTGTTCAAGCCCCCCGTCCTGTGGCCGGTACGCTATGACGCGGGTATTTTCAGCATCAAACAGCGGCACCTTTGCCTCGCTGACCCGGTTCAGGGTGCGGGCGATGGTTTTTTCGTGCTGAAAAATATCACCGGCATCCGTCTCAAACAGATCATGCCGGGCCGCCCATACGGTCAGGTCGTTGGCCGTTGGGTCGTTGATTTCCGCGACAACGGCGGCGGGCAACAGCCGAGCCAATTTGGTTAGCTGTACGGCGGCTGATTCACAACTAAACGGCTCAGTATCCAATTGCGCGATGTTTTCAAGCAAGGCCTCGAACTGTGGTGCATCCGGTACGCCCGTAGGGTCGGCCAACAGCGCAATCTGGCCTGCGTCAAAACCAGCACCATCACCTGCTGGTGATATAAGTGATACGTTACCATTTGTGCCTTCTGCACCAACTGTCTGTTTCTGTTCGCGTCCATGCAGACCGAGAACCGCCGCGCGGCGATTGGTAATGGCGAGCACAGGCGATGTGCCGGCGATTTCAGCCAGACACCCGAAAGCATCATCTGTTGCGACCTCCGATACCACCTCGGCGGCCATCATTAGCACCGCACGGCCTTCGTGGCCGCGGATTACAACCATGCGGCCACGGCGTAATTCAGACACGGCGCGATCAACGGAAAGCAGCGAACGCGGCTCCCGGGTTGCAGGCATTGATACGAGTTCGAAGGTTCGGCTCATGAATTCATGATATCCAGACTATTCATTATGGTTGGTTATTGTATAAAGGTAGCGTGAATACAAATATAATGTTGAAGTTTGATCGACCTATAGACGTGAAACAGGGGCAAGAGCGGCATGAGCAACGGTAAACGCGTCCTTCTTGTGGACGACGATTCAACTCTCATCGAGATGTTGTCAGACCAGCTTCAGTTACATGAAGAGTTCATTATATCGTCGGGCACCACAGGGGCCGAAGCCCTGGATATGGCCAAAAGCGACTATTATGACGTGATCCTGCTTGATGTGGGATTGCCCGATATGGATGGTCGCGAACTCTGTCGCCTTATGCGCCGCAACGGGGTGCGGTCCCCGATTATCATGCTGACCGGTGCCGACACGGACGCGGATACAATTCTGGGTTTGGATGCGGGCGCGAATGATTACGTAACGAAGCCCTTTCGGTTGGGCGTCTTGCTGGCCCGCCTGCGTGCCCAGATCAGACAGCATGAGCGCAGCGATGACGCCATGTTCGGCATTGGCCCGTATACATTTCAGCCCAGCGCCAAGTTGTTGGTTCATAACGAGTCGGAAAAGAAAGTACGCCTGACGGACAAAGAAGGCGCCATCCTCAAATATCTGTACCGAATTGGTGACAGAACCGTCGGGCGGGATGTTTTGTTGGATGAGGTTTGGGGATACAACGCCGGGGTGACCACTCATACCCTGGAAACTCATGTATACCGATTGCGTCAGAAGATTGAAGAAGACCCCTCCCATGCCCAAATTCTTGTTACGGAACCGGGCGGATATCGATTAATTCCCTGATTATAGCAAAACCCGAGCAAATTAGCTTAATCACTGCCCGGCAGGACCACGAAGTGGTCCGAGAGGGTGCGACGGTGGCTTTGCGTACCAATATCAAGAATTTGAAAAGCGCCCGATTTGGGGAAATCGGACGCTTTATGTTTCCAAAGAAACAACAGGACGATGGGGGGCACCGCCCTGTAATCTGACGCGTGTTGATTGCTCAAGAGCGCGCGCAGATGCACACTATGCTGTGGTATACCACAGAATAAAAGCATAATCTTAACCTACAGTCAAAAAACATCACTCAGCGTAAATGATCTGTAATGCGTTTAAGGCGTCTGCTTATGGTCCCTGCGCGCGTCAGCGGGCTTCGGCTCCTGCACGTAACGAAACTTCTCAGGGTCGATATCAATGTCAAATCTTGGGTTGAGCAACGCGAAATCTGTCACGACCCCTTGGGAATCGCGAACCGTCCATTGTCGGAGCGTCAGGGGCGCGTCCGAAAATGCCAGTGTAATGGTTCCCGCGTAAGGATCCTCGGTTTGAGCCAGGCCAACCCGCAGTGTGCTGGACCCTCGGTCCACACCGATGATCTGCAAATCTCCACCGCTCAATTTGATAATATCATCGACCAGAACGCCGACGGGCGTGCTTGAGATCGGAATGTGGGTGGATTGTTCCAGTTCTTCATCCACATAAACCAGAAACAACCCACTGGTAACAATCAGGACCGGAACGGGCGGATCATAGTCGATGCGTAAATCACCCGGCCGCGATAAAAAGAACTCACCTTCGGCCATGTCGCCGGTTGATGATACCTGCACAAATCGCGCCTGCATCGTACCGATGCTGTTCAGATAAGCCTCAACACGGGCCACGTCGGCCTTGTCGGCGGCGTTCATTATATATGGATCAGATGCCGACAACGCCGACAGCACTGGCGTTGTCACAAGAATGAGCAAAAAGGTGAGGAAACGTATCATGGGGCGATTTGTAACAGGCTTAGTGGTTGCCGATCAACACTTCGCGTCGACCTACCCGGTTAGCTTCGCTGACCACGCCCTGGGATTCCATGTGTTCAATGATCCGCGCGGCACGGTTATAGCCGATCTGAAGGTGGCGCTGGATAAAGCTGGTTGAAGCCTTGCCTTCGCGGGCGACCAGAGCGACGGCCTCATCATACAGGGCGTCTGCTGCCAGCTGTCTGCCACCGCCTGCATCAATCAACGGGTCTTCATCGTCTACGGTAATTTCGTCGATAAACTCTGCGGTGCCCTGGCCTTTAAGGAACTTGACCACCTGTTCTACTTCGTCATCGGAAACGAACGGGCCGTGCACACGGGAAACGCGCCCGCCACCTGCCATATAGAGCATATCGCCCTGGCCCAGCAGGTTCTCAGCCCCCTGCTCGCCCAAGATCGTCCGGCTGTCGATTTTTGACGTTACCTGGAAACTGATCCGGGTCGGGAAGTTGGCCTTGATGGTACCGGTGATCACGTCCACGGACGGACGTTGGGTTGCCATAATAATATGAATGCCTGCGGCACGGGCCATTTGGGCCAGACGTTGAATCGCGGCTTCCACATCCTTACCGGCCACCAGCATCAGGTCCGCCATTTCGTCCACCACGACGACGATATGGGGCAGTGGCTCATTGGCGATGGGCTGGTCTTCGTAAACCGGCTTGCCGTCGTCGTCGAATCCGGTCTGAACCCGGCGCGTGAGTGTTTCGCCATTCTTTTGGGCCTCGATCAGCCGCGCATTGAAACCAGCCACGTTGCGCACGCCGAGCTGAGACATGACACGATAGCGGTCTTCCATTTCGCGCACTGTCCATTTAAGCGCCACAACGGCTTTGGACGGGTCGGTGACAACCGGCGTCAGCAAATGCGGGATACCGTCATAGACGGACAGTTCCAGCATCTTGGGATCAATCATGATGAACTTGCATTCATTGGGCTTAAGCCTGTACAGCAGCGACAGGATCATGGCGTTCATGCCCACCGACTTACCGGAGCCCGTGGTGCCGGCGATCAGCAGGTGCGGCATGCGAGACAGATCAACACAAACCGGTGTGCCGCCAATATCCTTGCCCAGCGCCAGTGGCAGATTGCCGCCCGTTTTCTCGAACGCTTCGGAGGCCAGCAATTCACGCAAACCAACCATTTCGCGGCGGCTGTTGGGTAGCTCGATACCGATCACGCTGCGGCCAGGTACCACAGCCACACGTACAGAAATGGCGCTCATGGAGCGGGCAATATCATCGGACAAGCCAATCACGCGTGATGTCTTGGTGCCGGGCGCGGGTTCCAGCTCATAGAGCGTCACAACCGGGCCGGGGCGAACCTTGACGATTTCGCCGCGAATACCGAAGTCTTCCAGCACGGTCGAAAGGAAAGCCGCGTTCTGTTCTAACAGATCCTTATCGATCCGGGTTTGAACTTTGGCGGTGGCCCCCTCTTCCAGCAGCTCCAGCGGCGGATGGGTGTATACATTCGCATCACCGAAATCCATGGTCTTCTGGCGTTCCTTGTCGGCCTTGCGACTGGTCTTGAGCCGCTTCTTCCTGGCCTCAACCAAGGGGTCCGTCACGTCGGTCGTCTTTCGGACACGTTGTTTTGTTTTTGGCTTCTCGTCTCCATCTTCAGGATATTCATCAGGCTCATGCCCACCACCGGACAAATACTGTTCGCGCAACGCGTGGATACGATCCGCGGCGCGGCCGCCCAGTTGAAGGCCTCTATAGATGCCGGAGCCTGTGGCCCGGAAACCCTGAACCAAAGCCAGCCAGTCGCGACGTGACCATCCCAGTACATATATAATAAGGGCCACACTTATGCCGCCCGCCAGTGCGGCCAGCAAGACCGGTCCATAAACCGGATGCGCCATGGCGGCGAACGGGGTTAGCTGGGCGAATAACGCTTCACCTGTAAAGCCGCCGAGCCCGGTGACCAACGGCCAATTTCCGGGCACCGACAGTGCGGCGACCGAAATCGAAGCTAACATGACAGCAATAATCAGCATAATCACGCGCACGGCCAGATTCTCAATGGGCCGCTTTCTCATCAACTGCCAGCCCCACGCCAGCAGCACTATCGCGGGCAGGATGGCGCAAACACCAGCCGATTGCAGGCTTATATCGGCGGCAATAGCCCCAAAGTGCCCTAGCAAATTGGTGACGGTCTGATCTGTCGCATTGTTGAGCGAGGGATCGGTCGGTGAATAGCTCAGCAGGGCAACGAAAACCATGATCGCCACAATGCCAAGCGCAAGCCCGACAATCTCAGCCGCGCGCCGTTTCAGAAAGGCCGAAAGGGCCGCGGGCAGTACAGCGCCTTCTGGCGCGGATGTAAGTGTTCTAGCCATGCACCATTTGTAGTGGGTGGGTGTTTACAACATCTTAATATGAGCGCTCACAGCGTCCTTATTAGACGCTCACAGGCTTCACGGATGGTGTTTGCTTCTTCCACAAGCGCAATCCGGATATAGGGATCACCCGGATTAATGCCAGTATCACCCGTGCGTGAGGTATGGGCACCCGGCAAGACACGGACGGCGGCGTCCCGCCACAACGTCTGGGCGGCCTGTTCGCCGTCCCCCACGTCCAACCAAAGAAAGAAACCGCCCTCGGGCCGGTAAAACCCAAAGCGGTCACCCAAAACCTGCTCGGCGGTATCGATATTGCGGCGGTAAAAGGCGCGGATTTGCTTCACATGGTCATCATCATTCCAAAGTGCCACAGAGGCCGCGTCAATGGGGCCGGGAATCGTCGCGGAAATATAGCTGCGGAAGCGGCCGTGGGCCTCAATAATGGCGGGATCACCGGCCATAAACCCGGACCGCACCCCTGCGCCATTAGATCGTTTCGATAGCGAATGGAATACGATAACGTTGTCAAACAGGCAGGACGCGTCGCCTCCCATATCGCGACAGACCTGCAACGCGCCGACCGGTGGTTTGCTATCATAAATCTCCGCATAACATTCATCTACCGCCAGCAGGAAATCATGTTTACGCGCCAGCTTAATAGCCCGTTCCAGATAGGTCGCATCCGCGACAACCCCTTGTGGGTTGGCGGGCGAACACAGAAACATCACCGCCATGCGGGCAAGCGTGTCCTCGTTCAAGCTGTCCAGATCAGGTAGATGCCCGGTCTCTTTTGTGGCTGACAGGTACAGAGACTCCGCTCCACTGGCCAGCGCGGCTGTGCCATACACATGATAAAACGGATTGGGCATGGCAACGATGGGCCGACCACCACCTTTTGTCAGCGGTACAGCCCAGGTGGGCAGTAGATAAATGGCTTCGCGAGTACCGGCGCAGGCCACTACATGTTTCATCGGGTCAATGTGATCGCTGGTCAGACCATATCGCCGCCCCAGCCATCCAGCCGCCGCCTGTCGCAAGGCGTTTGATCCGGAAAACGGTGGGTACTTGTTCCACAGGTGGGCGTTTTCCATGACGATTTTGCTGACCCAATCCGGCACCGGCTGTTGCGGCTCGCCGATGGTTAGCGCGATGGGGTCCAGCCCCGCTGCGGGGTCAATGCCGTCCAGTAAAGTGCGCAGCCGATCAAAGGGAAAATCGGGCAGGGTTTCGAGGTGTGGATTGGTTTGCATGGCGGCCTCCGGTTTCCATAGTTTTCCGGCGTTTTCAGCCGCGCTGCAAGAGATAAAATAACGCACCCAACCCGCCCGGATTTGCTGGACATAGGGCCTTGCGCGTTTCATCGTTCCCACAGGCCAAGCCACTTGTGAATATGCGATACATCATGACAACAATTGAAGCTGATATTCTGATCATTGGCGGTGGCCTGGTGGGCGGCACGCTGGGCTGCATCCTGGCTGACCAGGGCATGTCTGTGGTGCTGGTTGATCGCGAGGCCCCGTCCGACCAAATGACCCCTGAATACGATGGCCGCGCGTCTGCCATTGCGCTCGGCACCCAGCGGGTGCTGGAAGGTGCGGGCCTGTGGGATGACCTGAAAGACGACAGCGCTCCTATTGATGACATTCGTGTCACGGACGGCGACTCACTTATGTTCCTGCATTATGACCACAATGATATGGACATCCGCCCGTTCGGCTACATGGTCGAGAACCGCCGTCTCCGGGTGGCGCTGGCCAGGCGCTTTGGGAGCCTTAAAAAACTCAACGTGCTGGCACTGGACAGCATCCGCAATCTTGACCGCGATGCGGGCGGCGTGACCGCCACGCTGGAAAGCGGCAAGACGATCAGCGCCAAGTTGGCGATTGGCGCTGATGGCCGGTCCTCGCAAACACGCGAAGACGCCGGTATTGAATTGACCCAGTGGTCGTATAATCAATCGGGCATCGTGTGCACGGTCGAGCATGAACAGAGCCACGAGAATATTGCCCACGAACGCTTTCTGCCGGCTGGCCCGTTTGCCATTCTGCCGCTGACCGGCAACAGATCATGCATCGTGTGGACCGAGCGCTCCGAGCTGGCCCCCGCCATGATGGCGCTGGGCGATGATGAATTTAATGCGGAGCTGGCTCGCCGGTTCGGCGATTTTCTGGGCAAGACACGACCCACCGGCCCCCGCTGGTGCTATCCGCTATCGTTGCAATTTGCCGAGCGTGTTCTGGACAAACGTTTGGTCTTGGTGGGCGACGCCGCCCATGCCATGCACCCCATCGCGGGTCAGGGCCTGAACATGGGTCTGCGCGATGTGGCGGCCATGGCCGAAGTGTTAAGCGACGCTCACCGGCTCGGTCTGGATTTAGGCTCGGCCGCTGTGCTGGAACGGTACGAGCGCTGGCGGCGGTTCGACAACACGCTCATGCTGTGTATGACGGACTTGTTGAACCGATTGTTCTCAAACGATATAGCGCCGATCCGGCTTGCGCGCGATCTGGGTCTCGCGGTGGTAAACCGCATCCCCCTGCTGAAACGCTTTTTCATGCGCCACGCCATGGGCCTGGTCGGTGACCTGCCGAGGCTGATGCGCGGCGAGAAGTTGGGTTAAGGGTGCCGGTGGGGTTTGTTGGCGCCACGCCCTCTCGTACTATCAAGCGATAGTACTGCCGGGTGTCGTACAAACGCTTCGCGTTTCTACTTATCTCTCGAACTTTCTATCGAAAGTTCTGCCGGGATGCGCCGATGTTTCACATCGTCGCTAATCAAGGATCCCGGCTGAGGCCTTTTTCGGCCAGCGCGTCCAGATAACTCTGCCACATGGTGTCCTGATCGGTGCCGAATTTATAGAGTGCTTCCCAGGTGAAAATACCGGTGTCGTGCAGGTCGTCGAATTTAAGGCGAACGGCATAGTTGCCAACCGGCTCAACCGCCATAATGCCTACATGGCGACGTCCGGCGATCACGGTTTTTTGGGATGGCCCGTGGCCCTGTACATCAGCGGACGGACTTTCCACGCGCAGCAACTCGGCCGGGATGGAGAATGTACTGCCATCCTCGAAAGAAATCTCCAGCGCCTTTTCTTCGCGTTTGACGCGGATTTCAGTGGGCTGGACCTGGGTCCCGAATGTGCTCATGCCAATATACTCACAACTGATGACCCGGAAACGGTGCGGGCGTATGATCATCGCTCAGCGGCCGTGCTTCGTCGGGCAACATGATGGGAATGCCATCCCGGATCGGGTAGGCCAGTCCGGCCCGCTCGCTGATCAGTTCCTGATTAACGGCATCATAAGACAGCGTCCCCTTGGTTAGCGGACAGACCAGAATTTCCAACAGCTTGGGATCAGCTTTGCGTTCAGGCATGGCGCGGGCTCCTTTAAGGAATGCACGGGGACATATCAGTGTCTTATATTACTATTATTACTGCTATCGCCATGCAGCGAAAGGGTCATCAGGTCATTTAGCAGCACGCCGCGGGCGGCGGTATCGGCGCATTCTAACAATGCCTGGCGCTCGCTTGCTTCAAACGGGCACAGCATGGAAAGCGTGGTAACCAGCGCCGAGTCACTTGCATTCTCTACCGACGGCCAATCAGCTTCGATTTCATTGGCGGCGAAATAAGCCTGCACGGCCAGTAAAAGATCATCGCGATTGACCAGCGATCCCTGGTCTTCGTTCAGATCGGCGGCGAAGTCACTGAAATTCGGCACCACGCAACGATAACCGTTGATCAGGGGCAGCTCTTCAGCAATACGAAACCGGCTAACCCCTTTCAGCGTGATGGCAAATCGCCCGTCGCCTGTCTCACTAAATGAGACAATACGGCCGGCGCAACCCAACCCATAGATGTCCGGTTCACCCTCAGGCGATTCAATGTCGGCTGCGCGGGGCTGTACCATGCCGATATAGCGCCCGTCGCCCAGACTGTCCTCAACCATGTTCAGGTATCGCGGCTCGAAAATATTGAGCGGTAGCTGCGCGCCCGGCAATAACAAGACGCCGGCCAAGGGAAAGACAGGCAACACGTCTGGTAACAACTGTGACGAGATTCCGTCTGATACGGTCATGAAAACAAAACGGCGGACAGCTTGCGCCGACCCTCTACGGTTGTTTCGTGGGCGTGGCCAAGGGCCTCAAAAATTTTCAGAATTTGCTCGCGGGCGGCTCCGTCGTTCCAGGTGCGGTTCTGGCTTATGATCTCAACCAGCTCATCAATGGCTTCGTCATTCTTTCCTGCCCCAGAAAGGGCGATGGCCAGATCAAAGCGCGCTTGATGATCGGCGGGGTTCTTATCCACCGCTTCTCGCAAGCCATCCGTGTCGTCATCGCTGGCCCCCGCCTGTTCAGCCAGCTCCAGCGCCGCCATGGCGGCAACCACTTCGGTGCTGAGTTGAAGCTCAGGCGTCATGCCGTCGAACATTTCGCGGCCCATTTCCGCATCGCCGTTGGCGATAGAGCACCGGATCAAACCGGCAAGCGCCGCCGGGTTGCCGTCGTCTGCGCCGAGGACTTCGGAAAAGACCTGCATGGCCTGATCTATATCACTGCTATCGAGGGCCGCCTGTGCCACTTCCAGCGCCTGATCGATAGGAGCCTTTGCGCCACCCGTCAGTTTTGAGATCATTTCCTTGATTTTGCTTTCCGGCACGGCACCCTGAAAGCCGTCTACAGGCTGGCCATTGGAAAAGGCATAAACCATCGGGATGGACTGAACCCGCATCTGGGCGGCCATTTCCTGATTTTCGTCAATGTTGACTTTCACAAGCCGAACCAGGCCGCCAGCCTGTCGCACGTGTTTCTCCAGCAGCGGGGTCAGGGCCTTGCAAGGCTCACACCATGGCGCCCAGAAATCCACGATCACCGGGATATTCATGGAGGCCTCGATCACATCGGCGCCAAATGACTGGCTGTCGGCATCCTTGATCAGGTCGCCTCCAGCCGTGGCAGGCGCTTCGGCACCCTGATCGGGACCGGTGCTGCCGACCAGGGGCTGCGGCGCCGGATCGTCGGCATTATTGCCTGTGTCTGTGCTTGTGGGTGACGGGGTTCCGCCCGGCCCTGGAATAATCGCCATGATATCTAATCCTGATTGTCTTGTTACAACGTGACCACGGCTGCTTTGTGGCCGCATGAGTCAATAAACAGCAGCAAATCATCTGGTTTGATGGCTGTGGTCGCCGTATTGATTAAAGGGTGATAGTGCAGCGCGGAGAATTCCATCATTTCCGCATCCAGCACCACATTCAGCACGCATTCTGTATCATTGATCAGTGCGAACGGTGTGACTGAGCCGGGCTCTACGCCCAAAATCTCCATCAGCAACTCGGCCTTACCGAAGGATAAATGGTGCGAGCCAATCTTATGGCGTAGTTCTTTCATGTCGATGGCGCGGTCTTCCAGCGTTACCACCAGCCATAAAGCGCCCTTCTTGTCTTTCAGAAAAAGATTCTTGCAATGGCCGCCCTCCTGCCCTTCCCGATGCTGCTTGGATTCTTCCACGGTAAACACCGGCGGATGCTCCACCGTTGAGGTCTCAAGCCCCAGACCCTCAAAACGGGCGAACAGATCATCACGTGTTGCTTTCATGGCGCGGGATACTAGACCGGATCACATTTAGATGGAAGCGCTTTGCGCTTGCATCTAAATGTGTGAATCCGGCCTACATTATAGGCGACGATCAGATTCACATGCTTTGAGGAATCGCTCAAGCGATCCCTTAAAGCATGATCTGATCTAACGCGCATGGGCCGTGTCACTCAAACCCTGACTGTATATTGAACGCCCTTGATGAGGGTTTCGTCCCCTTCGGCCAAATGAATTATAAATACCGCAAGTTCAGCCTTGCAAAGGCAGAGTGGATGACTATTATCGGCGCGCTTTCGAAGGGCAATCCCACCGACTATTCCACCGGGGTCGCATGACGAATATGCGGGCGTAGCTCAGTGGTAGAGCATCTCGTTGCCAACGAGAATGTCGTGAGTTCGAATCTCATCGCCCGCTCCATTCCCTGACCTGTACTGCGCAACATCCCAAGGCCGACACACCCACATCAGGCGACACGCATGACACGAAACACTCTGATGTTTGCGCTCAAGTTGGTCGTTTCAATTTCAATTTTTGCTGCCCTGTTCGTTATGTTTGATTTGGCTGAGGTGTGGTCGCGGCTGAAAATTCATTCATTCAGCTACCTTGGCCTTGCCTTGTGCGGGTTCCTTGCTCTTCTGGTGAGCAACGCGTTCCGCTGGTGGGTTATTCTTTGCGCCATCCGGATTGATTTGCCGTTCGCCTTCACGCTTAAGCTACAATACATCGCAGCCTTTTTTAATCAGGCCCTGCCGTCCGTCATCGGCGGTGATGCTATTCGGATGTATTTGCTTCAAGCCACGGGTACACCGCTACAGAAATCTGTCAACAGCGTGGTGATTGAACGCATGGTTGCCCTGGCCGGCCTTATTTTTCTGGTCACCGGTTTACAGCCATTTGTTCTGGCCCATGTTGATCTGGGACCTGCGCAGTATGTGTTTCCCGCGCTTAGCGCCATCGCCATATCGGGCATCGTGACAGTCATGTTGCTCGATAAACTGCCAGTCCGAATTCGCCACTGGCGCGCTGTCACATTCTTTTCCGTTATGGCAACCGATGCAAAAAGCGTATTCCTATCCCTCAAGTACGGCGTTTTCACGATGGCTTTAAGTCTTTTCAGCAGCACGCTGATGGCGGTTATCGCCTTGTTTGGCGCCCGCGCTTTGGGGATTGAGCTGGCGACTATGGATGCGTTGGTGCTTATCCCGCCTGCAATTTTGGCGTCTACGTTACCCATATCCATCGCTGGATGGGGGGTGCGCGAAGGGGCCATGGTCGCGACCCTGACCTATGCCGGTGTCAGCGAAGTGGACGCCCTTGTGGTCTCCATCATGTTTGGATTTACCATGGTTGTTTCCAGCATGCCGGGCGGGCTCCTGTGGCTGGCAAGCAAGAGCCGCCGACCATCCTGAATGGGAACCGTATTTTTGGTTAACATCTGTAAGGCTCGCGTTAACCATAAACATAACATCAGCTTCCTAATCGAAAACAAATAAGCTAACCTTTTCCATAGGGTTACCTCATACACCGTATTCGGGAGATTTCCATGTCATCGAAGAATGAGCCGCAAGCCGTGCGCGCTATCAGTAAGATTGTCGCCGCAGCCAAAAAGGGCGTGTCAAAACCCAAAGGTGAATTGGCCGAGCGCTATTTACGCTATTTCTATGGCAACGTCCCGGCTTCCGATCTGACGTCGCGCTCGCCTGAAATTATGGCAACCATTGCACTCAATCAGATGAGAGCAAATGAAACACGTCAGCCAGGCCGCGCTAATATTCGCCTGTTCAACCCAACCCAGAAAACCGACGGCTGGACAGCCGAACGGACCGTTGTCGAGATTTCCACCGATGACATGCCGTTTATTGTTGATTCAATTACCGCGGAATTGACCAGTCGGGACTTGGCAACCCACAGCATCATACACCCCATCATTCCTATGGTGCGGACAGCCAAAGGCAAGATGCAGAACGTGGCTCCACTTGGCACTGCCGATCCGGACGTGTCGCGTGAATCATTCATTCATATTGAAATTACGCAGCAAACGCCGGACTACCTGAAGGACCTCAAGCAAAAACTGGAAATTATTTTATCTGATGTGCGCTGCGCTGTTGAAGATTGGCGCAGCATGCGCCACCGGATGTGGGCGTTGATTGAAGAATTGGAAACAGGCGGCGCTGCTGGTCATGCTGCCGAAGAGGTTGCCGAAGGCCGGGACTTTCTGCGCTGGATTCACGACAATCACTTCACTTTCTTAGGCTACCGTGATTACACGTTCACGCGTAAAGGCAAGCGTATCATCTCGACTATCGATAAAAAGTCAGGCTTGGGCATTTTGCGGAATGCAGGCCGGATTGTTTTTGAAGCCCAGGCCAAGGGCGAAGATACCCCAACAGAGGTGAAAGCGTTCCTGCGTAACCCCGATCTTCTTATGGTCACCAAGACCAACGAACGCACCACCGTTCATCGCCCCGTTCACATGGACGCCATCGCCATCAAGCGCCTGGATGAAAAGGGTAATGTTATTGGCCAACGCATCTTTGTCGGCCTGTTTACATCGGTGGCTTACAACCGTTCGCCGCGTGAAATTCCGATGCTGCGTCAAAAGCTGGACCGCACGGTGCAGCGCGCCGGGTTCCGCCCGGCCAGCCACGATGGTAAGAACCTGACGAATATTCTGGAAACATTCCCACGTGATGAGCTGTTCCAGGTCTCGGATGATGAGCTGTTTGAAACGGCCATGGGTATTTTGCATTTGCAGGAACGCGCCCGCGTTGCGCTGTTTGTGCGGAAAGATGATCTGGAACGACACATGTCATGCATGGTGTTTGTACCACGTGACCGGTTTGATACGGACTTCCGCAAAGACGTCGGCAAAATTTTGGCTGAAGCTTTCAATGGGCGATTGGTGGCGTTTCGCACTCAGTTTGGCGACGGCCCGCTGGCGCGGGTTCATTTCATCGTCAAAACCACGCCGGGCAAGATTCCGGCTTATGATGTGTCTGCTATCGAAGCCCAAATGGTCGCCGCTTCGCGGTCATGGAAAGACAATCTGATCGAAGCCATGAGCGAGCGCTATAACGAGCGCGAGACAACAGACTATCTGGCTCGCTACGGTGATGCTTTTGGTCTGGGGTACCAGGAACAATACGGTGCCACCAGTCTGGTCACCGATATGGAGATGGTGGATCAGGTTCTTGAAGCCAACGTCATCGGTATGAACCTGTATGATATAACCGGCACCAAAGACGCGCTGGTTCGGTTCAAGCTATATCATCCCGATAGCACAATTCCCCTGTCTGATGTTTTGCCCCTGTTCGAAGACATGGGGTTCCGCGTTATTGAGGAATCCCCGCACCGGGTTGAGCCCAACGATGGCTCCGGACGGCATGTGATGATGCATGACTTCGGTCTGGAAGCCCACGACGGCAAGTCCGTCAATTGTGACGATATTCGAACCGACTTTCTGGAAGCATTTTTCAAGGTCTGGTATGGCCAGGCCGAAAGCGATGGTTTTAATGGATTGGTGTGCGCTGCTGGCATGAGCTGGCGTTCTGTCAGCATCATCCGGGCCTACTGCAAATACCTGCGTCAGGCAGGCATTCCTTATTCCCAGAGCTATATGGAACAAACCCTGCTGCGTAATGCTGGCATCGCGCGCAAGATCGTGGATTTGTTTAAAGTCCAGTTTGATCCGGACGGCCCGAAAACCCGTGACCGGGACGCCAAACGCATCCATGCTTCTATCATTAGCGCATTGGAAAAAGTGACCAGCGCTGATGAAGACCGCATCATTCGCCGTTTTGTGAATGTGGTGGATTGTTCGCTGAGAACCAACTTCTATCAAGTTGGTGAAGACGGTAATGAGAAACCATATCTGTCGATCAAACTGAAATCACGGGAGATTGACGAGCTGCCATTGCCGCGGCCATTCCGAGAAATCTTTGTGTATAGCCCTCGCATCGAAGGCGTGCACTTGCGCTTTGGCATGGTTGCCCGTGGCGGCCTGCGCTGGTCGGACCGGCCGGAAGATTTCCGCACGGAAGTCCTGGGACTGGTTAAAGCCCAGCAGGTCAAGAACTCGGTGATTGTGCCGGTGGGATCAAAAGGCGGCTTTGTGCTGAAACAGGCCCCCACAGAACGCAACGCCTTCATGGAAGAAGGCATTGCCTGCTACAAACTGTTCATCTCTGCCTTGCTGGATATTACAGACAACATCAAAGGCAAAAAAATCATCGCGCCCAAACGTGTTGTCCGCCGTGATAGCGACGATGCATATCTGGTGGTTGCGGCTGATAAGGGAACGGCCACGTTCTCCGATTATGCAAACGGCGTGTCTATTGAATATGGGCACTGGCTGGGCGATGCATTTGCGTCGGGTGGATCGCAAGGTTACGACCACAAGGGCATGGGCATTACCGCCAAGGGTGCGTGGGAATGTGTGAAGCGACATTTCCGGGAAATCGGCACGGATATCCAGAACGAAGATTTCTCGGTTATCGGTGTGGGTGATATGTCGGGTGACGTGTTTGGTAACGGCATGTTGCTGTCCAAGCACATCAAGCTGATCGGTGCCTTTAACCACCTGCATATTTTCGTGGACCCAAACCCCGATCCTGCCAAGACGTGGGTCGAGCGCAAGCGCCTGTTTGATATGGGTCGGTCCAGTTGGACGGATTATGACAAGAAGCTCATGTCCAAAGGGGCGGCGCTTTATGAACGCAGTGCCAAAACGCTGAAGCTGACGCCGGAAATCAAAAAGCTGTTTGGCTTTACCCGCGACAAAGTGACACCAAACGAATTGTTGAAAACCATGTTGCAGGCACAGGTGGATCTGTTGTGGTTTGGTGGGATCGGTACGTACATCAAGGCTGACAGCGAAAGTCACGCTGATGCGGGTGACCGGGCCAACGACGCCATTCGTACCGACGGCGGCGATCTTCGCGCACAGGTTATCGGCGAAGGTGCCAACCTGGGTACCACGCAACTGGGCCGCATTGAATACGCCATGAGTGGCGGGCGTCTTAACACGGACGCCATTGATAATTCAGCCGGGGTGGATTGTTCGGATCACGAAGTAAACATCAAGATTCTGATCGATCATTATGTGGCCAGCGGCAAGATGACCGAAAAACAGCGCAATAAGCTGTTGGCGACGATGACCGACGAGGTGGGTGACCTGGTGCTGATGGATAACTATCAACAAGGCCAGGCCATTACATTGATCCAGTCAAAAGGTGTCAGTGCCATAGAAGGCCAGATGCGGTTCATGCGATTCCTGGAACGTCAGGACCTCTTGAACCGCGACGTTGAATACTTGCCAAATGATGAGGAAATAACAGAGCGCATCGCCAAGAATACAGGGCTTACCCGACCTGAGCAGTCCGTTGTTTTGGCATACGCCAAGAACTGGTTGTATGATGAGGTTCTGGCATCAAGCGTGCCGGATGATGCGGCTACAGTTGACGACCTTGTTACATACTTCCCCACACCGGTGCGCAAAACGCTTCTGGCCGGGATTAAAAGTCACCGCCTGCGCCGCGAGATCATTGCCACGACCATTATCAACTCACTGGTTAATCGTGTGGGTGATACGTTTGTTCATTCCTTTATGGAAAAAACCGGCATGCCGTCATCCGAAATCGTGCGGGCCTTTGTCATTGCTCGTGACGTTTACGATGTTCAAGGCCTGTGGGATAAAATTGAGGCGCTGGACAATAAAGTGCCGGCCAGTGTTCAGACCGAAATGCTGGTCCAGATTAATGACCTGCTGGAACGCGGCAGCATGTGGTTCCTGCAAAATGGTAAGCCCGGCCTGGATATGGATGACCATATTGCCGACTACGGCCCTGGCGTAACAGAGCTCATTGACGGCATTGAGCAGGCTATTCCAGCGCAGTACATGGATAGTGTGCGTGATCGCGCCGCCCCGCTTATAAAAGCAGGCGTGCCTAAGGCTCTGGCCACCAGTATCGCTGGTCTGGTTAATTTGACGGCCAGTTGCGACATTGTTCATCTGGCTAAAGCCAAGAAGCTGCCGGTCATGCAGGTTGCCAAAGCGAACTTCGCTGTCGGTGCTCGCTTCAAGCTGGGTCGTTTGATGGCCGCCGCCGAAGCGCTGGGATCGGAAGGTCACTGGCAACAGTTGGCGGTTGATGCATTGATCAGCGAGATGTTCTCACATCAGCTCAATGTGACATCACAGGTGCTTGATACAGGTAAGGCGAAGGCTACGGCTGAACAGGCCCTGAATAACTGGGCCGGCAAAAATGCAGAAATTGTGAGCCGTGCGGAAAGCATGCTAACCGAATTGCGGGCCGCTGATATGAGTGACCTGTCCATCATTGCGGTTGCAAGCCGACAACTGCGCACGCTGACGAGTGAGTAAGGTCAAGGGACAGTTCGCCTGGTGTCTTTACGACTGGGCGAACTCGTCTTTCCCGACGGTCATCACCACATTTGTTTTTGCGGCCTATTTTACCAAGGCGGTTAGCGCCGACGTAACGTCGGGCACGGCGGCTTGGGGTTATGCCATGAGCTTGTCGGCCTTGACGGTTGCCTTCGTAGGCCCGGTGTTGGGTGCCATTGTGGATCAGGGTGGCCGCCGCAAACCATGGCTCGGGTTTTTTACCGCCATTTGTATTATGGCCAGCGCCCTGCTTTGGCTGGTGGAACCAGAACCATCCTTTGCCATGATGGCGCTTGTTTTGGTGGCCGTGGCCAACACCGCGTTTGAGATAGGCATGGTGTTTTATAACGCCATGTTGCCCGATCTGGTGAGCAAAGGCAGGCTGGGCCGGTTATCTGGCTGGGGCTGGGGGTTTGGTTATTTTGGCGGGCTGTGTTGTCTGGGGCTGGTGTTGGTAGGTTTCGTTCAAACCGATAATCCATGGTTTGGGCTATCCACAGAAAATGCCGAACACCTTCGTATTACAGGTCCGGTGGTCGCTTTGTGGTTGGGCGTTTTCTGTCTGCCGCTTTTTTTCTTCTGTCCAGATCGCGTGGCGAGTTCGGTAAATTTCGGTCAGGCAGCGCGCGCCGGTATTGCCACGCTGATCACCACCATCCGCCAGGTTCGCAATTACGGCAACATCGCCCGCTACCTTCTCGCCCGCATGCTGTATGTGGATGGCTTGAACACGCTGTTTGCCTTCGGCGGCATTTATGCGGCGGGCACGTTTGGTTTTACGTTTGAAGAACTGATCATTTTTGGCATCGCCATGAACGTGACGGCTGGCATTGGCGCAGGCGCTTTTGCGTGGGTGGACGACCGGTTCGGATCAAAACTGGTGATTATGGTATCGGTGTCATGTCTTAGCGTGCTGGGCACCGCCCTGTTGTTAGTGGAAACCAAAACGGGATTCTGGATTGCAGGGCTGCCCTTGGGTATTTTTGTGGGTCCGGCGCAATCGGCGGGACGAACGCTCATGGCGCGGCTTGCTCCAGAAGAACTGCGAACAGAAATGTTCGGTCTGTTCGCCCTGTCGGGCAAGGCCACGGCTTTTCTGGGCCCCGCCCTGTTGGGCTGGGTCACTGTGGTCATGGATAGCCAGCGCTGGGGCATGGCGACCATCATTGTATTCTTTATCGCCGGACTGTGGGTCATGCGCGGCGTACGGGAAGAAGGCGCGGCGTGAAGGTGGTTTTATTCCGCCGCCATCGACGCTCTGTTGTGATGCTGTAATAAACGATCCGCAGCCCAGCGGTGGAAAAGCCGGGTGGGCGGGTCTTGAACCGGGGTTAGCACACCACCGTTGAAGCCAGATGATGCGCGGCCTTTCTGCATGCCTTCCACCACGAAGACGTCTTCCAGAAACACGCTGCGCCAGGTTTCGCAATTGGCTTTGCGCAGGTCTTCATGGTCTGCACCGGTACAGGCTTCGTCATAGTAATAAAGCTCAACCCGCTCCAGCGTTTTATGGGGACCGTCGGGTGTCACCAGAATAGTGAAGAAATGATCCCGGTGAACCCCGAACAGTACGTTGGGATAAAGGGCTATATATTCAGCGCCCGTGTCCCACATGCTGGAAATATCATCCAACGATGGAAAGGTCCGGCCACTGTCCGGGATCAGGTCCGGGTTATAGACGGTGGTGCCTTGACCTGAAAACAGTCCCGGTTCCAGAATGTTATAATGATCTTCAAGCCGGGAGTAACTATTCAGGCCGGGGTGTATCCACGGCAGGTGATAGGCCTCGCAATAATTTTCGATGGCCAGCTTCCAGTTGCCGTGCAGCTCGAAATTCATGGTTGAGTGTGTGCCGCCGTGAAATAACGGACGGTCTGCAAATTCGTGCCAGCGTGCCAGAAACGTTGCGTGGACGTCTTCGAATGTGGGCGCGTCGCCGCTCAGGTTGACGAACACCGTATCGAACTGGATATGGGCTCGCACTTCCTTGAGGCCGTGGTTCGCCGGATCGAAACCTGCACAATCATCCTTGTCGTGTCCGCCCACATAGGGCGTGCGCTTCAACGCGCCATTCAAATCGAAACACCATGAATGATAGGGGCAGCGCAAGAGCCCCTTGGTATTGCCAGGTTCAGACACCAAAATCATGCCGCGGTGAGAACAGATATTATGAAAGACGCGCACGGTACCCGCTTTGTCGCGGGCGATAAACAACGGCTGACCCAGAAACTCTACCGGATACACATCACCCGGATTGGGCACATCCTTACCAAAGCCAAGCGCCGCCCAAGTGGTCGCGAACAGGGCTTCATCCTGATAGGCGTGCATGTCATCATCGGTGTAGCACGCATTGGGCAGGCCCGGCCCTGTAACGGTATCGGCCAGCACGGCTTGTGCGCTCTGTAAGCATGCACTGAGATTATCTGACATTTATTGGTTCCCTTGGTAAAAATTCATGCTGGATAGATAACACCGAAGGTTAAGGTTCGTAAATTGTACAAATTATCCACAATCAGATAATATCAAGTAATGTCAAAACGACCTTATGATATACCGTCTCTAACCGCGCTGGCGGCGTTTGAAGCCTCGGCCCGTAATCTGAGTTTCAAGCTGGCGGCTGTGGAGCTGAACGTGACGGCTCCGGCGATCAGCCGTCAGATCAAGCTGCTGGAGCAGGATCTGGGCTGTACACTGTTTTATCGCCGTCATCGCCAGGTTCAATTGACGCCGGATGGCATGGTGTTGTTTGAGGCGCTGGCGGAGTCATTCACCACCATTGCAGGTGCCGCCCAAGCCGTGCGCACCACCAGCTCGGGTCAGGTTCGCGTGGGCACCACAAATGCTTTTGTGTCTTTGTGGCTGATGCCCCGGTTGCAGGATTTCTGGCGGCGCTATCCCGACGTCCGCCTACATCACAATATTTCAGATGAAGCCATCAACGTAACGGCCTCGGGATCAGACGTCACCATACGCTTTGGGGCCGGCCAATGGGCCGGCATGGATTCACAATATTTATTTGGGGATCGAATCTACGCCGCGTGCAGTCCGGCCTATGCTGAGCGAAATGGTCCGCTTGTGGATGCGGAGCAGTTGGCTGATCATACCTTGTTAGAGATCACCAACATATCGGCGGAAGATTGGGCGGGATGGCCTGACTGGTTCCGTGCCGTGGGCGTGAGCACCCGCGCCAGAGAACTGCGTTATTTCGATAGCTACGGAGTAGCGGTACAGGCCGCCATCGATGGGTTGGGCATTGTCATGGGGTGGCACAGCTTGATTGGGCCAGCGGTGACAGATGGAAAACTTGTTCAAATTTTGCCGCACATCATGACGCCCGACAATGCGTTCTACATGGTCACCCGTCAGCACCGACCGTTGAGTGCGGAAGCAAAAACGTTTGCGGACTGGTTGCAAGAACAGGCAGCCCGGTATTGCTCAAAGGTGACGGACTAAGCGCCGCGAATATGGTCGCTATTGTTCAGGTACCACTCATAGGCCATACGCAAGCCCTGATCCAATGAGACCTTTGGTTTCCAACCCAGCTCCATTAGCATGGATGAGTCCATAATTTTTCTGGGCGGACCATCGGGGCGGCTGCTATCAAATACAAGCTCGCCCTGGAACCCTACGGCATCGATAATGGTTTGGGCTAACTCGCCTATGGTAACCTCATCACCCGTACCCACATTGATATGTGATTCGGCAGAATAGTGCTGCATGATAAACACCAGGGCATCGGCCAGATCGTTCACATACAGGAACTCACGATACGGCCTTCCACTGCCCCAAACTTCCATTTGTGCATCACCGGCTATTTTGGCGGCATGGGCTTTAATAATGAGGGCTGGAATCACATGACTGTGTTCTGGATGAAAATTATCTTCGGGCCCGTAAAGATTGGTGGGCTGCGCCGAAATGAAATCACATCCGTACTGACGTCGGTAGGCCTGGCATAATTTGATGCCCGCAATCTTCGCAATGGCATACCATTCATTGGTGGGTTCCAGCGGCCCGGTCAGGAGAGCCTCTTCCTTCATAGGCTGTTCGGCCATGCGAGGATAGATGCATGATGAGCCCAGGAACTGAAGCTTTTCAACACCAATGGCATGGGCAGCATGAATGATGTTGGCTTCAATCATCATGTTGTCATACAGAAACGGCACGGGTTGGGTGTTGTTCGCGACAATGCCGCCGACCTTGGCTGCGGCGATAAATATGGCTTCAGGTTTGTTGGCCTGCATCCATTTTTCGACTTCGTCTTGGCGCGTGAGATCAATCTCGTCACGACCCACAGTGAGAATTTCACAATCCTCACAAGCCAGCCTACGCACGATTGCCGCCCCGACCATGCCTCGGTGCCCTGCAACCCAGATGCGCTTTCCACACAAACTATAGCCTGATGTTGTCATGTGTCTTGCTCTCTGGGGTGACGATATTGAGGGATAGGTGATTGGTCAATGTATTGGTTCCTAGCCAAGTAGCGATGGGTAGCTAGGTGTAATATGGCCTCATCGCTATTTCCGGATATTTCCGGATTTTTTAGTTTCAAATTCATCTCTGAGTGACCCCGTTTCTCATCTTCGGATCCCCTCACGCCGCTTGATGGGCCCCGACCGGCCTGTCATGGTCCGAATTGTACGAGATTTCTGGGCTGAGTAAATTGCTCCACAAACAGCGTCAGCGACATCTTTAGACCCACGTGGCGGATGATCGATTTTACCCAAGTCGCCGACCCGTTCAAGTGATAATAATTCCTTTTGCAGCAGTAAATTTTCGGTCATAGCCACGCGCCCCTCATTGAGGCAACCGCGCAACAATTCATAAGGCCCGGCATCTCGATCAACCGAGATTTCCTGTGTACGGACACCTTTGTTTTGCAATATTTGTCTCATGTCTGTGGCTTGATAGCCGTCGGTTGATAGGCAATGTATCGTGACGCCACTAATTGCAACAAGTTCCAACAGCCACGACCGTAAATCTTCGTAATTTATTTCATGACTGGGTGATGGCTTGATGGCGACGGCGGCATCTATGGCATAGCGTGGCATCTGCACAGGCTCTCCGTTCACGGTCTCTATTGAATAGTCATGTAAATGGATAATGGCCACGCCGCACGCGTCCCGCGACAACGAAAGATCCAGATGAATAAATCGTGACTTGGTTAGATCCACACTGTCCCGATCAATCACCCATGGTGGAAGCGTGTGCAGTGATAAATCGATTTCCGTCACTCCGAGCCATGGCTCGAGGCCGATTTCCTCTGCCAGCGCGACCGCTCTTGAAACTGACCCCTTGTCCTGAATGAAGGGCCGGAACGTATCAGTGGCAATGCCAACAATGTCGCGAAGTGCCCGTTCGGGGTCACGAATGAACTCATCACGATGTTCAATAGGCACATCTTCGATAGCTGCTCCTGCCGGCGGAATTTCACCGGGCCCAAGGGCTCTGGTGGAAAATTCATCGTCACCAACAATGACCTGAATGGTTTGCCCATTATAGCGGTTGGGCGGCGCAACGTCATACCGTTTGTGGGTAAAAATGGCTGTATGGCGTTGCTGTGTTGCCTCGGCGTCGGTAATGCGGCGGGCAAGAAAATCATGCGGATAGCGGGCGGAAGACGACAATATTATGCACCCGATCGGGATGGCCGGGTTTGGAAAACGTGACTTCCGTCGCGATATGAGCTCACCATATAATTCTTCAGCCTGGTCATAATGACCGCCTTGACCGCGTGGCCCGGCTGTTCGGGTTGACCGTTCCGTTATGTCCATGAAATTTACTTCATCCATTACGCCGCCAAAAACGGCTTGCCCGAGAAGGGGGATTGATTGTCCCCGCATGGGCAAAATCTGGATGCCGCCGTCTATATCCAGATACCGGCGCAATTGTCGGTTCCAGGTGTGATGTTTTTGGACATAAGGTATTTTCTCATACACCTCCCGCAGGGGCTGGTATAAGACATTTTGCGTAATATGGAATTGTGCCGACTGCAGCGGGAAAACAAATTTTGTGCCGGGCTCTAGGCCAAACGTCCGTTGTAAATCACGCAAGCAGCTTAAAAAATACACCTGGTAGAGAATGGTGGTTCGCGCGATTGTCGATTTGCCAGTACCAGTAGCCCCGCCTAGGCAAACCTCGTGTACGGGGCTTTCGCCCATGAGGATGTCTGGATTGATTACGCGAAGGTCAGCTCGTAATTTTGGCCAAATGGAGGCAATGTTGCCCAAAAATTCTGGACTGTCGATGAACTCATCAATTGCAACAGGCAAAGATTTGAACAGGCCCAAGCGAGTCAGCGGCCGAAGATCATTATAATTCTCCAACGTCTCGGATGCGTATTGCCACAACTCAGTCTCTCGCTCTGAGCGCGGGCCTCCGGCGGGACGGCATATTTTGGACAGAACCAGCTCGACTTGTTCGGGATTGACGCTCGCCATTATTCTTCCCAACTCTCCTCTTCATCCCAATTCTCATCATCGTCGTTGGCGTTTTCCTCCGGGCAATTATGGTCAAATGACGGACTGGTTAATATCCCGGTCATGAGGGAAAATATATTATCAGTATGTTGAGAACTGGGCGTGTCAGATTTAATGAGTTGTGTGCGAATGGCAAAATTTGGATCGAGATTGCTGTACCGTACCCAACGCTGCTGACTCAGTTTCAGCTGTAGATTTAGTAGCCGCGCGACTTGGCGGCCGTCATTCTGCGCATCAGCAAGCCGCAAGTGCTCTTCTATTTGCTGCTCTCTTATTTCATCTTTCAGCAACTGCATTTGGAAATGGGCGAATAAATCGATTTCACCAATATTGGGCAAGCCGTTCTTATCGAGACGCTTGATCCAGTTTCTGATGGTTCGGTCGGTAACACCGAAGATCTCGGCACACTCTAATTGGTTCTTGCCCCTTAACATGAGGCCGGCAAGCTTGATTAGCTTGGCATCGTCGATTGATACGCCGTGGTCATTTGCTTGTTCGTTAGGACCTGACGCGTCGTCGTCTGGACCCGGACACTGGTTCGCCGGGCAAGCCTCGCCGGTGGCGGAATTGGCTGTGTCTGGAGTTTCAGATGTTTTCCTGCTTCGCTGACGAACATCTTTTTTAATTTTTGCCATTGTATCGGCTCCTGAAATAATCAAAACGTGATTTACAGGCGGCATTGAAACAGCCTGTAAAAGCAGCATTAGGAACCGAGAAGTGTGTCTGGGTAAATAATTAGGACAAACGACCCTGTCCGCTAAGCTGCGGCCAAAGGTCCCGTTTGATCCCGTAAGAGTTCTGTCAGGGACAGATATTGTGACGGTTTTTCACCACCACAGTGCATTATGTACACGCATGGATGCGGAGTTGTCAATATGTAGTGTTGAGCTAGCTACACCGAATGCAGGATCTGCTAACGATATACGAAGCAATCATTAGCTCCACCATCCCTATAACGACTGCCTCGCCGGAATTATGCCCGGATCCGAGACATCCCTGGTACTAAGCATCCCAAGGATCGATTAGTTGTATGCCGCATCCTTCGAAATCGGAAATATTTCTAGTCGCCACAATGCTGTTTCGGGAAAAAGAAATCGCCGCAATCTGTGCATCAAATTGGGATATGGGTCGGCCCTCCTCACGGCGGGCAACTACTATCTCTGCATACGCTTGAGCGGCGTCCCCATCAAATGGCAGAACACGCCCCGTAAAGTCGGCCTGGAACATCTCACGCGCGGCTTCTTCGATCTCGGCCCGACGCTTGCTGTGAGGCAATAACCGAATTCCATACAAAATTTCTGCCTGGGTTATCGTTGTTGCAAATAAGCTAGTGGTAGCCTGAGCCTTAACCCATCCAACCACTGAAGGGTCGGGCTCATGCCGCATCAATTCCGACAGGACATTGGTGTCAACGATGATCACTCATCGAACCTTGGCGGTTCTGGCATTGGCTCGCGGGGGTGAATAACGATGTCGATGCCACCAAACGGGGCAAAACGCTGGCGAACTGCTTCTGCAAGGCTCGTGCTTTGTCGCCTTCTTGTTGCCAACGAGTTACGTAAGATGTCGCGTGCCTCATCCTCCATTGACCGACTGTTATAGGCGGCTTGGACACGTAGGCTGTGTTTTAGTTTGTCATCAAGGTTTCGGATCGTGATGCTTGCCATGGGCACGCCCTAAAAAAATCAATGATAGCATAATAATCAATGATTGCACAAATATCAAGGACCCAGTGTGCTGTGCCAGCAACACTTAATATGTCGGGCCATTCTATTCTGAAATATGCTTGATATTATGGTCACTCAGAAATCAGGATTTTACGATATGGCCTGAAGTGTTACAAGGATTGGCCATCTCCACATTGACGCTACTGATTGCATTCAATGTTTTTACACGCGCTGTTCGCCAAGAATGAAAAATCTAACCTGTGGAAAGCAGAACGCAACGCCTTGGCTAAAGTCGTGAAGGCAACCAAAGAGGCATATGGAGTAAAAAAATGAGCAAAGCATTTGATAAGATTATGGCAGGGGCGGAAGACGCCCTATCCTACGCCCAAGGCGACGCCGTTGTCCATGTCGTGCACGCCGTCCGGGTTGTCGATGCCAGGGCCATCGGTTACGGACAAAACTAACTCAGCGAAAATTTTCGGAAGCGTATAAAATCCCAATCAAGACCTTGCAGAAATGGGAGCAAGGAAGGCGTCAATTAGACGTGACGGCAAGGCCATTGCTAACGCTTATTGACCATGACCCGCAAGCGACGGAACTGGTGTTAAGTGCGTAATTCGATTGCTCGCCGATTCTAGGTGTTACCCGCCGGGTTTAAGGGAAGGTTTGGCGGTCTCCACATTGACGCAACCGTTTGCTAGCAATCTTGAGCTCGGGCTATTTAATAAAATGTGTACAAGGCACCATTATGACGTACACTATTACTCGACAAGAAGGGGATCAAACCTATGGCGACACCAGCGATTTCAAAATCTCAACGCGTTAATCTTCGCCTCAATAATGACACCAAAAACACTATTGAACGCGCCGCCTCTTTTGAAGGAAAAACGGTTAGCAAGTTCATTTTGGCTAGTGCCCTAGCCTCTGCGGAACAGACAATCCACGAGTTTGAAACCATAATGCTCAACCAACGGGATTCTGAGACGTTCTTTAACGCGCCGTCCAAGCCAACCAAATTCAATGCTACCCTGCTTGCCGCTTTTGAAGACCATGGCCAGCGCGTCGTTTCTAAATGAGCCGTTAATCTGCTTTGGCCATTGAGCCGCCCGGGGCAAAACATAATAGGGCGGCGTTTACTTGTGGATCGGATGGCCTCGACATCTACTTTCAGCGCCAGGCATCTCAAGATACCAAGAGACGGATTGCTCAGGGTTTCGTTATCCGCTCCGAAAGTGATGAGAAAACTGTTTTGGGCTATTACACCCTGAGCGCCCTTTCAATCGAGCTTTCCGCCCTGCCAAGCAATCTTGCCAAGAAACTCCCGAAGCACCCAATTCCCGCTGCTCTGATTCGACGACTCGCCGTGAGTTCAGATTCTCAAGGTGCGGGCATTGGCAAGATCCTTCTTGTCGACGCTATCAAGCGCACACTGGCCATCAGTGATGAGATTGCGGTCTATGCAATGGTTGTTGATGCCCTGGATACCGAAATCGAAGTATTTTATATGAGCGTCGGATTTACAAAATTGGGCACAGATACCAACCGGTTAATCTTGCCGCTAAAATCTTTTTAATATGTTACCTGCCTACCGACGACGTGCTACGACATCAAGGCCCCCATCTACGATGCCGATGTCTCATAGTCTAACTTTCCGGTTCCCATATTGAGCCAGTAACGCTTATACCGCCTCTTACCAGTGCGGGCCAGGGCGTTTTTTTCAACCAGATCATGTAAATCCCTCGTGGTGGTGGCTCGAGAGGCGCCGGTGATGCTAATATAATTTTCAGCGCTCAGGCCGCCCTTGAACCCCTCCAAACCCTCTCGAAACATTCGGATAATTGATCGCTCCTGCCTCTCGTTAAGCTGGCCTCTTAATCGGTCGTAAAGTCGCGTTTTGGCGATCAGGAAGTCGATCAGCTGAAGCGAATAACGCTGTGTCTCCAATATCGTATGGGCAAAATATTGGAGCCAGGGTGTAATTTCCTGCCTCTTATTACTCTGCTCCAGATTTTGGCAATACACCTTTCTGCCGTTTTGTATGGTTTGAGACACGGCCAGCAATGCTGGTTGGCCCAGGCTCTGCGACAACACTTTTTCTGACACGGCTCGCCCGATACGCCCATTGCCATCTTCAAAAGGGTGGACGCACACAAAATAAAGGTGAGCGATTCCTGAGCGGGTCAATGCGGGAAGCGGCGCCCGTCCGCCCGGCGCACTTTCAGTGAACCAATCGATGAATTGTCTCATCCCATCGTGTACATGGCGGGAAGGTGGTGCCTCAAAATGAATAGTAGGATCGTACGCCGCACCGGAAACAATTTGCATTGCATCTTCATGTGTGCGGTAGAGCCCGACATCAGATAAGTCGTGCCGCTCTTTCATCAGCATTTCGTGCCATCGAAACAATCTGTCGTGCGATAACGGCTCGTTAAACGAGCGATATAGATCAACCATCATTTCGGCAATCCCCTGTTCGGCAGGTGGAATGTATAGGTTTGCCTCATCAAGGCCGAAGTTTTTGCGGATTGAAGATTGAACGGAGTTACGATTTAGGATTTCACCTTCAATCTCGGATGTCTTTAATGCTTCGGTACTAATCAATTCTACAATAAGTGTTGTTTTCTCATCGTCACTTACGTGCTTCAATGCGCCTAATAGAACTCCAGCCTGGTGCAGGAACTGGGCCTCTAGATCATCCAGCGTACCCTTATCCCAACCGAAGTTTGGCCAGTTTTCTTGTTGCCAATTCCACTTCATGAGTTATAGAATCCCTATCTATCGCTCATAAAATCATGAATTAGTGAGTTATACAGCAACATTCTATGCCTCCTGTACAAATGAGGAGCAGTCATGTTGATATAGTCAGAATTGGGTAACCGTAGATAAGCCATTCTGTGAAGCGTCTATCGGTTGGGTGCTGGAAACCTACAAGGGTCAGGCGTGCCGGGAATTCCGCTCGTTAGACGAGCAATGGTATGAAAAGTCAAAAGCGAAGGTCATTGAGGCCGAAATCGTTTACAGCCCGGTCAGATTGCGACGAGCAGGCTGGCCAAACACTCACATTTAGCAGGTCAGTCTAGGGGGCTGCCCTCTCAAGGATTGTAAGTAACCTGACAGGAATTCATCAAAAAGAGTACGTCACTATGATGGGGGTCATTACTTTCGTGGTTCTTTAAATCTTACTCCGGCCCCACCACCATTCTCTGAAATAAATTCGATTCCGGCGTCTTCTAGTGTTCGCTTAACCGCCTCAATGGTTTGGCCGAATGAATGCGGTACACCATCTGCCGCTTCCATGCGCTGGATGGTTGGCAGGCTAATGCCCGATCGATCAGCTAAAGCGCGGGAAGGCCACCTCAGCAATGTTCTTCCAGCTCTAATTTGATCAGCAGTTATCATGATATAAAAAACTTTATTGATAAAGTAAAAACTATCCTATATGATAGTTAAACTATCATTTCAATTGTATAAGGAATCGCCACAATGTCTCAACCAATTATGTTTGAACTTCGCCTTCACGAATATCTCCGGGAAAGAGTATCGACTGATTTTCCTGATATCGACGAAGAAACACTAGCGGATACCCTTGAAGGGTTAACTAGCTTGCATGAGAAACTTTCTGCCATTATTCGCTCGCAACAAGATGATCGGGTATTTTTGGATGCAATGAAGCTAAGGATTACAGAAATGCACGATCGTATCAAACGCTATGAAATGCAAATCGAGAAAAAGAGAGATCTCATTACGACGGTCATGGAGCGAGCGGATATCAAGAGTGTCAAGGAGCCCGACTTCACTGCATCTCTCCGCGCCACTCCACGGAAACTTCTCGTCACAAATGAGGACGTATTACCAGAATGCTATTGGCGTCAACGTGCCCCAACGATAGATCGACACCAGCTCTTGTCAGATCTGCAGGCCAACTATGATATTCCTGGCGCAACGCTCGGTAATGGTGGCGTAACGGTATCAGTGAGGGTGAAGTGATGTCCTTCTCAGATGCGCAGATCAAGAAACTTTCGGCCAAGCTGAGCGATAAACACGTTCGGACACGGATCCAAGACGGCAAGACGCTTTCATATATTGAAGGGTGGCACGTTATTGCCGAAGCGAACAGAATATTTGGTTACGATTGCTGGAATCGGGAAACCGTTGAGCTTAGATCTGTATGGGAGGGCAGACATGAGACAAAGGTATCGTGCTGTTACATGGCTCATGTTTGCATCACCGTAACGTCCGGTGAGACCTGCACAATTCGAGAAGGTACAGGATTTGGATCGGGTACTGGCAGTAGGCCCGCTGATGCACACGAGCTTGCTATGAAAGCCGCCGAAACCGACGCAATGAAGCGAGCTCTTGCAACGTTTGGGAATCAATTTGGGTTGGCTCTGTATGACAAAAAACAAGTAGGCGTTCGCCATACCAAGGCAAGGAAATCTCAGGAATGGCCAGTATTTGATCAAGATGGAGTGTTGCTGAGCATGGAGAACACGCCTGTTCAATTTTGTTCTGATATTCGTCGAACCATGGAAAACATTAACGACTATCCGGCACTTATGGCTTTTTGGAATGAAAACCAGAAATCTGTAGCAGAACTTCGGCGCATTCACCCCAAATTAGAAACAGATGACGGACGACACTATGGAGAACTGTTGATCAATCTGTATACACGTAGGTTGTCAGTTTTTGCTGCTGAGCATAAAGCTGGGAATGGAACGCTTAAACCAAACCAAGAGAGTCATGGCTCTGTTATTGAGGTTAATCACCCGGAGGGGGCAAGCTTGTTAGAGAAAGGCTCCACAACAGACGACCCAAACACGCTTTCGAAAGGCCCGCCACGGCTACGTGATAAATCACATCTTAAATTTGTGGCGTCCCAAGCCTGTTTGGTTTGTGGGCGAACGCCTTCACAGGCTCACCACCTAAAACATGCCCAGGTACGAGCACTCGGGAGGAAACCAGGCGATCAATGGACGGTACCACTCTGTGCCATACACCACCGGAAGTTACATGACCATGGAAACGAAGCTATCTGGTGGCCGTCAAATAACATTGACCCTCTAAAAGTGGCGGAAGGCCTATGGCAGTTGAAGCCTTAACCGTGGGTTTTGTCTTTCCCGAAGCTTGCGGCCCCCACAATCCATTCAAAAGTCGCCAAATCCAAGGGCCGGACAGACTTACTGCCCACCCCGCCAGGCCATAAAGGGCAAGATAGGCGACCTAAAGAGGTTGTATAGGCGAGCTGCTTCTGCATGACATAATTGATCTAATGTTAACAGAGTATTTTTGATATTCACTTTTTATATTCCCCGGTTGACCCTTTAAGGGGGGCAACTAAATACCAAGACTTGCTTTGATGAACGTGGTCTAGATTTCCCCCAAGTCACGGCGCTAAAACGCCTTTTATTTGGCCGTCCGTTAATACTGATCCTTGCGCCCCAAGGCAGCATCATTGCGAAATCGTTCTAGGCCCAGGTCAGCCAGTGTTGGTGTTTTGTTGAAGGAAATCGTAAAAAGGGATATTCTTTGTAATTTCGAGAATGAACGCAAATCATAGTGAATTACCGGACCTTGAACATGGATGACAAAATTGCGCATTATATGGATTGTGTTCTACAGGTCGTTACATTAATCGATCAGCGTGTGTTACATGATATGGTGACGGAGCTCGTTAAGTTGCGTGAGGCAGGCGGGCGGTTGATCTTTATCGGGGTTGGCGGCTCGGCTTCCAACTGCAGCCATGCTGCCAACGATTTTAGAAAACTGTGCGGTATCGACGCCTACTCGCCAACAGACAATGTCTCTGAGCTAACGGCCCGCACAAATGATGAAGGTTGGGAAACGGTGTTCACCGCCTGGATGAATACAAGCCGTACTAATTATAAGGATGCCTTGTTTGTTTTATCGGTAGGGGGTGGAAATATAGAAAAAAATGTTTCTGCAAACATCGCCCATGCTGTTTCAGGGGCCAAGGCTCGCCATATGAAGGTGTTTGGCATTGTTGGGCGAGATGGGGGACATACAGCTAAGCTGGGTGACGCCGTGCTGATAATTCCGACGGTTGATGACAACCTGATTACTCCATTGTGCGAAGCGTTTCAGGCCGTTGTATGGCACGGATTGGTGAGCCATCCCGCGCTGCAAATTCAGGAGGCCAAATGGGAATCCATACAGCACTAGACGTGAGGCCACCGCGACTAGACATGCCAGCGCCTTATCAGAAACGATGAAGTGTAGAGCGTAAGGTTATGACAGATGTTTCAACATTACGTATCAAGATTTTCGCTGATGGTGCGAACCTTTCTGACATCCGTAACTTGTCTAAAAACCCACTCATTAAGGGCTTCACGACTAACCCAACACTGATGCGCCGTGCCGGTGTTGAAAACTATGTAACATTTGCCCGACAGGTGCTGGAGATCATTACCGATCGACCCGTAAGTTTTGAGGTTTTCGCTGACGATCCTGAAGCGATGAAACGACAGGCCCGCGAGATTTCATCGTGGGGAGATAACGTGAATGTCAAAATTCCGATTACCAATACCCGGGGAGAGTCCATGGCGCCAATCTTCAAGTCGCTCTCAAACGACGGCGTGAAGCTGAACATCACGGCAATCATGACACTTGAGCAAATCCGTGCCACCGCAGGGTCATTAAATACAGACGTGCCCTCAATTGTTTCAGTGTTTGCCGGACGCATCGCCGATACCGGACGGGATCCCGTGCCCATGATGAGAGAGGCCGTTGATATTTTGAGCACTACTCCACGGGCTGAATTATTGTGGGCAAGCCCACGCGAAGTAATGAACGTTTTTCATGCAGACCACTGCGGCGCGCACATCATTACTTTGACTCATGACCTGATCGCGAAAATTGCCGTGCTGGGCAAATCGCTCGACCAATTCAGCCTGGAGACAGTACAGATGTTTCATCGAGATGCCGACGCCGCAGGATATTCGATCAACCGCCAGCCGTAGGCCCGACGCTAAACAGCACGACTACTGTAGTCGATGTTAAGATACTCAAGCCGATCTGCAGTCTTTAGTCGCTGCACAAATATACATGATGTATCCCAATAGTAGAAAAGCGAGAACCATGTAGAGACAACGAGATGGATGCCGAATACATTTAGCGGAGCTTGCAATTTTACAAGCTGTCGTTTGAATACATTCATTTACATAGCCTGCCTCCTCTAAAATAGTGGCATTTGGTAGAGCTACGTCGGAACTTTCAGACGGCCGCTTCTGGTTAGTAGCGGGAGTGTTTATATGAACAGTATCGGGTAATTGAGCGTCGACTGAGGGACTTTACAAAGAACGCACCAATTAGACTAGAAATGAGACACCGATGAACATACGTAGTGCTCAATATAATATAATTACATTGGTTTTGTATGGCATATTGGCGACTGGATGCAGCGCAGCAAGTTTGCATGAACCGCCTCAAGAACAAAAACAGGTGTTCGACCCAGGTGCAGCAAAGCTTACGTTTGAGCGGGCTATGACAATTGACATGGAGGGGGACGGAGAAGGCTCAATCGCTTTGATTCGGCGCGCAATTGACATGTTCCCAATTGACAGCAATTACTATCGAGCGTTAGCGAAATCAGCGAACCGTGCTGGAGATGCGGAAGTCCGCCATTACGCCGAGTTTTTTGCTGCGAGACTTGAAACTAATATGCCCAGCGGCCCGGAGGTTACAGCCGCGACGTTTAGAACAGTTGCATTGGTTACGTTGAGCGGCGATATCAACGCTCCTGATGTCAAAGAAACGGCGCTTAAAATTGTTCTGTTGCTGGAAACTATATTATGCCTAGACAAGCATAAACAAAATCAAGATAGGTTTACCAATCTATCCATAATTGAAGCATATGGCTTTCAGTCTTGGATACAAATGTTCAACAACCATATATCTGAGCATCCAGAATGCGAAGCTATAATACGGTGGTAGCGGTCGTTGTTATCCGTAAAAAGGTTTGGGAAAATGCTATGCGTTCCTATGCATAATAATTCACCCAAATTTTTCTATAAATTATTGGTATAGATGAAATAGGGCAGGCTTGTCGGGCCTAATGTTCTCGTGGGCAAGATACCTAAAATTGCCCATACGCATTGTATATTACGGAAGGAATGTTTATGGTGCGCCACGAGATTCATAGAGAAACATTGAGCGAAGCGGGCATATGGGGCGATATGAAAGAACAATGGTTTCGTTACAATAGGTCGATGAAGAGGTTATTGATCAAAAAATCATAACCGAGTGTGAAGGTCAGTATATAGATGTTGCCCTATTTCACCAAAGAAACCCAAGGGAATGCGCCCTTCCAAAATTCGCTTTCTTTCACTCTTTCATCTTCAATCTTTCCCGCCAACCCAAACAAAAACCCCGCAAAAAGCGGGGCGTTGGCCGGCCCAAAAAACGGGCGCAGAACTGAATGAAGCGATAACGCTGAATTCAGCCGCACCTCATTTTCTCACTATCAGAACAAAGAGTGATCCATGGCCGTGCCTAATACATATAGGCAACGCCAAGTATAATATCATGGGAGAGATGATGATCAGCGGATACCGAATCACCGCCGCTGAACGTCCCTGTTTCAACCTCGCCAAAATTGATAAATCTATACCCTAATTCACCGATCCATTGCGATGACAATTCAAAACGCAGGCCGGCTTGTAAGCTGTAGGCCAAATTGTCTGTACTATTCTCTATTGTTTGATCTGCTGCGGCACCGGCAGGGGCACGCTTAGTCGACGAGGTATTCCTTGCCCAGCCCACGCCTGCTCCAACATATGGCTTCCATTCCGAGGAGGTTGAAAAATCATGGAAAACCGACAGCATAATGGAGTGCGTACTTAAATCGTCTTTATAGGTAATGTTATTACCGAGAGTAACTTCAATGGATTCGAAGTCATGCCGAAATCGATAGGCATACTCTAACTCGGTTCTTACAGGGATACCTTGCTTTCTCCAGTCGTAACCAGCGAGAAAACCTAGGCCTATGGTTGTGTCCAGATCCTCACCACCGTTCTCGAACGGCAATCCTCTGCCATTTTTGAGTTCTCTGCCTACAATTTGGGCCGCGGCCGGTAATAATTGCCCGCCCACATAAAATCCGGATAGAGTATTCTCTACCGATTTAGGTGTATTGGATGTGTCCGATACACCTCCTGTCGAAACGTTAGTGGTTAAAATGTACACGGCCGGTGTCACGGGTGTTTGTGCAGGCGGTGCTAATGATTGTTCTGGCTGGCTCTGAGCTCGGCCAAAGCCTGGATACTGTGTGGCAAAGTGTCTGACGTCAGCGCCTATGGAACAAATTAGCGGTATTGCATAAGAGAGGATTTCTGGTTCATCGTAATGACCCGAAGGGGAATGAAGATGAGACAGAAATCGCAAACACGACAGACGGGTGCAGC
>Ga0233433_10000647_pt1 | contig 36307 bp, 36 predicted proteins | sample SI_122_August201_5_FD_179868 | JGI IMG/M metagenome (GOLD analysis project Ga0233433, IMG submission 179868) | Seawater microbial communities from Saanich Inlet, British Columbia, Canada - SI_122_August2016_100_MG | ecosystem: Environmental > Aquatic > Marine > Inlet | place: Canada: British...
CTCCCGGCGCAGCCCGGCAAACAGCGATATCATGGTGCCCTGGGAAAACCCGATCAGCGCCAGATTGCGGTCTTGCAGCTCCGCCGACGCCAATTGATCGTTGATATAATTCTCCAGGATCGGCTGGGCGGTGCGCGCGCCGGACAGCATTTCCGGCTCGGTGCGCTCGGCGAGGTGGAACCACTGATAGCCGAACGGTGAACCCTCGCACGGGTAAGGCGCGTTCGGCGACACGAACTTGGCGTTCGGCATGAGATCGGCGAAGTGGGGTGCAAGACCGATCAGATCATTGCCGTCGGCGCCATAGCCATGGACGAAGACGACCAATTGCTGCGCCGCGCCGCCAGCCGCCGGGCCGAATTCCGGGCCTTCCAAATCGGGGATGTCGTTCATGAGCGCGCCTCCGGGTGGTAATTATCGTTATTCGGATTAAATATAAGTGCCGGGACCATATCAACCGCTTAGCCTTAGAGGAGTTCGCCCAAGTGCCGCCAGCCATCACCCGCTTCGCCCCCTCGCCGACGGGGCATCTGCATCTGGGCCACGCATTTTCGGCGCTCTATGCGGAACGGGCGGCGAAAACAGACGGCGGGCGCTTTTTGTTGCGCATCGAAGATATCGATGGCACCCGCTGCCGCCCGGAATATAGTACCGCCATCGAAGACGATCTGGCCTGGCTGGGGCTGGGCTGGGAGCTTCCGGTGCGCCGCCAGTCGGAGCATATGGACGAATACCGCCATGCGTTGAGCCGGCTGCAAGAAGAAGACCTGGTCTATCCTTGCTTCTGCACCCGCAAAGAGATTCTGGCCGAGATTGCCTCCTCGGCCGGGGCGCCCCACGCCAGGGGACAAGGACCGGAAGGCCCGCTCTATCCCGGCACCTGCCGCGCGATGGATGTGGAGGAACGCGGCGCGCATATCGCATCCGGGGCGCCATTTGCGCTGCGCATCGACATGGCGCGGGCGCGGGCGCGCACCGATTTGGCGCCCGAGCCGCTCACCTGGATCGACCGGGACGCGGGCGTCCAAATTGCGGCACCAGAGATATTTGGCGATGCGGTCCTGGCCCGCAAAGACATCCCTACCAGCTATCATTTGTCGGCGGTGCTCGACGATCATGCCCAAGGCATCAATCTGGTGACTAGAGGCGACGATTTGCGCTCCGCCGCCCATCTGCACCGGCTCATTCAGGCGCTCCTGGAACTGGACGTTCCCGAATACCGGTTTCACGGTCTTTTGACTGGACCGGATGGGCAACGATTGGCGAAAAGGGACAATCCCGCCACCTTGCAAAACCTTCGCAGCGAAGGCGCGAGCCCGGCGGACGTCATTGCCATGACCGGAATTGATGAGACATGAGACGAGCATTGCAGATATTGGGGTTGGCGATTTTTGTTGCCGCGCTGCCACTGCCTGCGCCCGCCGGCGCCGAGCCGTTCCGCTTCATGCGTATCGGCGATAACGATGGTTTTGGGTTTCTAGACACCAGGAAGCTTCTGCGCTCGGCGTTCCTGACCCCCGAAGCGGGCCCTGGCGAGGCCGCCGATGTTAACGGCGACGGCGTGCTCCGGCCCGGCGAGTTTCTGCCCGATCTTAATCTGGACGGCGTTGTCCGCGTATTCTCCGACGATGATTTCGACAACAGGCTGCCCGGCGAATTGCTCGACCGGGCTATCTTTTGCGAGGGCTGCGCCAAAATTCATAACGCCAGCCGGGGGTCGAACTGGACCGATCTGGCGCTCTCGGCATCGGCCGAGGATCGGGACTGGCCCGACGAGAACGGCCCACAAACGCCCAACAATCCAATATTTGTGTTCGATTTCACGGTCAAGAACGGCGACATCCCACCGGGCGCGGTGATCTTTTTTAATATGGTGTTCGGCGACTACGATATCTTTCCCGCCGTCATCCAGGTGGAGTTTGCGGCAAAGCCAGCGCGGCGGTTGGAGATCGAATTGAAGCGCGGCCTCGACGGGCTGATCCAGGCGCGGACGGCGTTGTTGCGCTTCGACGAGGTGTTTACCCGCGATGAAAACGGTGATTGGCGCGGCTTCGCCGGGGTCGAGTTTTTTGCCCCGGCCGAGCCCTATACGGCGTTCGATTTTGTCGAGTTAAGCTTGTTCCAGATTGCCGAAAATGGCACGGAAATCACCCGCCTTACAGCGTCCCGTTGATGGCGTAATCCAAAACCCGCACCACCTGATCGGGGGTTTCGGCGACGGCCAGGGCGGCGGCGTCCACCTCTTTCAGGGCGTGGGTATGTTCTTCGGCGTGCAGCACGATCATCGGCTTGCCAAGGGCGGCGGCGAAGCCGGCATCAAAGGCGGCGTTCCACTGCTTGAACTTGTCGCCGAACTTGACCACCACGATATCGGATTTTTCGATCAGCGTGCGGGTACGGATGGCGTTCACCTGGGCGCCCTTGTGGTCTTTCCAGAAGGGGGAGTTTTCAGAACCCAGAATATTGACACCGCAATCGTCCGAGGCATCGTGGTTGGTCACCGGCGCCAGCAATTCTACGGGAAGGTCCTTGTCCTTGCAGCCATCGCGGATCACGTCCCGCCAATCTGAGTGAATTTCACCGGAAAGATAAACGGTCCAACTTTGCTGTGCCATGGCTGGGCTCCTTTGCGTCACGCCTAAGAAGTACTTGCCGGTCTAAAGCCCCTGACGCAAGCCCTTTACCAGCGCTGCGTGGTCTGCATCGCCCGGCCCTATAAGCCCGTGGCGGATCAAGAAATCGATGATGGCGAGATTACAATTGAACTTGAAGGCCATCGTACCCCGGACAATTTCAGCGACTTTTTCGATTGGCCATAGATAAAACTCCGCCGCCTCGCCATCGCGGTTGAATGGCGTGAATTCGGCGGGCAATTCCAAATCGAAACAAAACATGCGGTCCTGGCGGAGGGTGCCATCCATTTCCATCACATAGCTGATTTCGCTCACTTGGCGCGCCGTTCTTGCCAGTTCCGCCGGAAGATCAGCTTCCTCGGCGCATTCCTTGATGACATCCTCCATGGGGCTGAGCCCGATGGGCAAGCCACCGGCGACCATGTTGTCGAGCATGCCGGGACAGAGGATCTGGTTTGCCCCCCTGCGCGCGATCCACATATGGATCTGCCCCGATTGGTTTCGCTGAAAGCCGTTGACGTGGACGCCGTAGCCGCGAATGCCGAAGGGCGGCACGGCGGCGCGGTCGATGGCGAACAGGGCCGCGTCCCCATAGGCGGCGGCCACCGGGTACATTTCACCGCGCAAATTTGGAATATGCCCAGCCGCAGCCAGATCGCCCACCAGCCCGGCGATGGCGGCGGAGCGAACATCGACGCTGTCCAGGCGCGCATTAAGGCGGAGCCCGTCGCCGTCCGCCTGAATGGCATCGCCGTGGCCAAGAATGATACCAGCCAGCCCATTGCTCACATAGCCGATCACCTGACCCGCCGCGGCCAAAGGCCGGAAGCCTGCGAGATCGTGCCGATTGCAGATTTCGATGTGATCAAGATACGCCATTTGCAGTTTGGTAGCAGTCAACGCCCCGTTAAACAATTGCGGTCTATTGTATTTCGAAGCAGGCTATGTAAGCCTGTTTCACGCTCTGCAAACCGCTGGAGAGCCGATGAAAGTCGAAGTTAACAGAGTGAATCAAGATCAGTTTGAGATCGTCATCGAGGATCAACGCCTGCCCCTCGATGCGGACGGATTGGCGCGCTTGGGCCGGGAAATCGGCGATCTTCTCGACCCCGCCGCCCGCGTCCAACGCACCGAGCGCTACGACCGCTTTCTGGTGCGCTTACGCACCGCCAACAATACCGGCATTCAGGCCCTGCTGCGCACCGCCGCCCATGACGATATTTTGGTGCTCCTGCATTCCTCGGAAGACAAAACCGAGCTGCACAATAAGCTTTACGGCAATATGAGCGACAATTCGGTTAAGCTCTATATGGAAGATTTGTTGTTCCAGTTCCGCGAAGGCGTCCCCGGCTACCGCTTCGACGCAGCCATGCTGCGCCTGATCGAGACGGCGGAAACCCTGGTTGGCGAGGGCGCCCTGAATTTTGACGGCAAAGAGTCTTAAGCGGCGGCGCTGGCTTTCTTCTTGGTCGACGGAATATAGGCCCGGGCGCAGTGCTCGGCACAATAGGGCTTGCCGTCGGTGGCGACTTTTCCGCAGAACCGGAAATCGGGCTTGCCCGGCTCGCCGGTGGGCCACGAACACATATCCGCTTTCAGACGGTCCAGGGTGACGACGCTGGCTGGGCGCTTCGGCGGCGGCGGCTGGCGGCGCATGGCAAGATCGAGGCGCCGCACTTTTCCGACCACCGCGTTCTTGGTGATCCCCATGCGGCGGCCAATCTCACTGGCCGAAAGTCCCGATGCCCAAAATTTGGTTAATTCCTCAACCCGTTCCCGCGTCCATTCAAATTCCGTCGCCATGGATATGCAAGCTCCCCTGAATTTACGAGCCATCGAAACGTCGGCCCGCCTTCGGTTTACGATCCCTGTGGGTTCAATTGCGGCGTTTCGCCAATTTTTCCCTGAACCCCAACATGTTGATGGTTATACTATATTTCGGGGATTTCGCAATAGGAACCACAAGATTTGGTGAAATTTTCTGTGGATAATTCTAAATTTGTTGATCGCGGCGTCCAAAATTCTGAATTGTAGGAGGATGTCTTTGCAACCAAGCGGGTACATTGGTTATGGTCCAAAGCAGCGTTCGTGCTGATAATCTTCATCCCATGCTGAGCCATTGAATAGCGGGGGGATGGGGCACGAGCGCGACGGGAGAAACGGAAATATGACCGGGGTTTTGCTGCCATTGGCCGGCTTAGCGGCTGGGCTGTCGGTGCTGTCGATTGGGTTGGTGCGCGCCGAAAGCGCGTCTTTGCCCGGGGTAGATGCGCAAACCCAACGGTCCATTGAGCTCGCCCAAGCCAAAAAGAAAAAGCCCGCCCGTAAGGCAAAGCCGGTGACTATCGTTCCGGAAAATGCGCCTTATGTGATCCTCCGCGATATCAATGTCCGCGGCGGCCCGGACACAAAGTCTAAGCGCATCGGGCGCTTCAAACGCGGCGCGCTAATCCAATCGACGGGACGCGCCAGAGGCACCGGATGGATTCGGGTGCGCACCGATAAAAATCAAATGGGCTTTGTGTATTCAAAAATGGCGGCACCGCTGATCGATGGCGCGCTGAAGGCAAAAATCGGGGGCCGTGTCGCCGGCCCAAAGAAGTTGGTCTGCCGCTATACAATCGAGTTTGAAGGCAAAAGCCGGATCGAGAAGGAATTGCAGCGCACCGCTGATTACACGGTTCCGTTCCAATGCACGGCGGACGGTGCACCGCTGAATTTCACCGCGACTATGTTCCTGACCGAACTGCCCTACAAAGAATCTGGGCCTCCGGTGTATCAGATCAACGTGGATTTGCGCGATATGCCCCTCGAAGGCGAAGACGTTTTGACCGTCATTTCCCTGTACAGCCCAAAGAAAGCGCAAACGAAATTCGACGCCGTCAACGACAAGGCGTTTGCCAGCGGCGCCAAAATCGCACCCAAAGCCACCAGCCGGCTGGACGCCGCGCTAAAGGCCGCTGTCGAGATTGCCCACGCCGCCTGGGGCAAGGCGGCGTGGGCCCAGCTCAAGGCAAATAATTAAAATCGCCGCGGATATCAGTGCGGCCGGTCGCCATTGACGGCAACCCGGTGCATCAGGCGGCGCTGGCCAGGATAGTCGTTGAGGGCATAATGCATGACGCAGCGATTGTCCCAGAAGGCAACAGCGTTTTCGGCCCATTTGAAGCGGCAACAAAATTGCGGCTTGGTCTGATGGGCGAACAGGTAATCCATCAGGGGTGCGCTTTCTTCCATCGTCATGTCCTTGAAGCGGGGCGTGAACTTGCCGCTCAGGAACAGAGATTTGCGCCCGGTTTCGGGATGGACGCGAACCACCGGATGCTCCACCTCGCCCTCGGCGGTCGCCGTCGGGCTGGAATTCATCGACGAGGTTTTGCTCCAATCGGTGGATTGGGTGCCATAAATAAGCGCCGGCGTGGCAATGGCGGTCATGCCGTCCAGCATGTCCTTCATGCCTTTGGATAAGGCATCGTACGCGGCCACCTGATTGGCGAACAAGGTATCACCGCCGATGCCCGGAATTTCCTTGGCGTACAATATTGAGCCCAGCGGCGGCTCTTCCAGATATATCACATCCACGTGCCAGGCGCCGCCGAAATTACGCTCGTCTTCGGGCTCTTTTCTGACCTCGACAATCTCCGGGTGTTCTTCCATGCCGCCAACGAAATCATGGATGTTGAGGCTGCCGAAGCGGCGCCCGAATGCCAGATGTTGTTCCGGGGTCATATGCTGATCTTCGAAAAATATCACCTGGTGTTCCATGAGCGCGCGGCGGACCTCCAGATAGGTGTCGTCATCCACCGATGCCAGATCGACGCCGCCGATCACCGCGCCAAGGGCGCTGGCGTAAGGGGTCACCTGGATTTTTGAATAGTCTGCCATACCGTTCTCCCTGGCCGATCTACGCCAGATTAGCGGCGGCGGCGGCGTTGGATCAAGTGTTTCCCAATGGTTGGGCGAATTTGTTAGGGTAGCGCATGACGAAAGCCATTCAAATATTCCGAAACGGCGGACCGGAGGTATTGCGATGGGGCGATACTGAATTGGCGCCGCCAGGCCCCGGCGAGGTGCGTATCCGTCATGGCGCCATCGCCGTCAATTATTCCGACGTCAATGTGCGCGAGGGCGGCTTTTACATCGCCAAGCCGCTGAAATTCCCCGTGATCATCGGCAACGAGGCAGCCGGCGTCATCGAAGAGTTGGGCGCTGGCGCCGAGGGCGTTCAGGTGGGGATGCGCGCAGCCTATGTGGGCGTTGGCGGGCCGTTCTATGAAAACACCGGCGCCTATGCGGAGGCGCGCAACGTGCCGGCATCGTGTCTGTTCAAATTGCCCGACAAAATCAGCGACGATCAGGCAGCGGCGATGATGCTCAAGGGCCTGACCGCATCGATGGTCATTCACCGCTACTGCAAGCCACAGCCTGGCGATGCGGTGCTCATCCACGGCGCGGCCTCGGGCGTTGGATTGTTGTTGGTGCAATGGTGCAAGCATCTGGGCGCCACCGTAATTGGCACGGTCGGGTCAGAAACCAAGGCCGAAGTGGCCCGCTCATTGGGGTGCGATCATACGATCCTTTACCGGGACGTGGACTTCGTATCCGCCGTCAAGGAAATCGTGCCGGACGGCGTCGCCGCCGTGCTCGACGGGGTCGGCAAGGACACCTTCGCCCAATCCATCTACTGCACCAGGCGTTACGGCATGTTGGTCAATTACGGCAATGCGTCCGGCCATCCCGATCCCCTTGATCTATTGTTGCTGGCCAAACACGGATCGCTCATCGTCACCCGCCCGGCCTTCTCCGATCATATCCGGGACGCGCATGACCGTGCCCACTATTCGGATGAGCTGTATGATCTGGCGGCCAGCGGCGTCCTCAAAGTCAAGATCGGAAAGAGTTACCCGCTAAGCCAAACCGCCGAAGCGCACCGGGATCTGGAAGGGCGGAAATATGCGGGCTCGTTGTTGTTGAAACCCTAGAGCGCCTAGTCCCGGTCGATGGCCCGCCAGCCGATATCCCGACGGCAGAAACCGTCCGGCCAGTCGATCAAATCCACCGCCTGGTAGGCGGCGACCTGGGCCGATTTGATGTCTGCCGCCAGCGCCGTAACGCCTAGCACGCGCCCGCCATTGGCGAGGATTTGGCCGCCCTCGGCGCGCGTGCCGGCGTGAAAGACGGTGACCCCATCGATACCGCCCGCCGCGCCCAAGCCATTGATAGGCGTGTCCTTTTTATAGGCGCCGGGATAGCCATCGGCGGCCATCACCACCAGCAGCGCCGAGCCATCATGCCAGGAGACTTCCATTTCCGCCAAGCGCCCTTCGGCGGTGGCGAGCAGCAATTCCAGTAAATCCGATTGCAGCCTCATCATTTGCACCTGGCATTCCGGATCGCCGAAACGGGCGTTGAATTCGATGACTTTCGGGCCGTCTTCGGTGATCATCAGCCCGGCGAACAGGATACCGGAATAGGGTCTGCCCTCGGCGGCCATGCCATCGATGGTCGGACGGATGATGCGCGCCATGATGTCGGCTTCCAATTCGGACGTCAGCACCGGCGCCGGCGAATAGGCGCCCATGCCACCGGTGTTGGGGCCGACGTCACCGTCATGGACGGCTTTATGATCCTGGGCGGAGACCAGCGGCAAGGCGGTCTTGCCATCGACCAGAGCGAAGTAGCTTAGTTCCTCGCCTTCCAAAAATTCCTCGATCACTACCTCGTCGCCGGCATCGCCGAAGGCGCCGTCGCGCATGATGACGCCAAGGGCGTCGATAGCCTCATCGACGGTATCGCAAATGATCACACCCTTGCCGGCGGCCAGGCCGCTGGCCTTGACGACGATCGGCGCTCCTTTGGCGCGCACATAGGCGGCGGCTCGCCCGTAATCGGTGAAACGCCCGTAAGCGGCGGTGGGGATATCATATTTGGCGAACAGATCCTTCATAAAGGCTTTCGAGCCTTCCAGGATTGCCGCCGCCTTGTTCGGCCCGAAGGCCAGGATGCCGGCATCCTGCAAGGCGTCCACGAGGCCGAGAACCAGTGGTCCTTCCGGCCCGACAACCACCAGATCGATGGAACTTTGCACCGCAAACGCCACCAGCGCATCGATATCCTCGGCGTCAATATCGACGCATTCCGCCACATCCGCGATGCCGGCATTACCGGGCGCGCAATAGAGCGCATCGCAATCGGGCGATTTGACCAGTGCCCAGCAGAACGCGTGCTCCCTGCCGCCGCCGCCGACAACCAGAATTTTCATATATGGCACCCCCCGAAGAAAAGTCTAAGATCGTCAATTGCCCCAACACTGCAATCACAGGTGTACGGGCGACGATTTGTACCATAAATTATGACCCAGAATGAGCGAATTACCAGACCCAGAAACCGGCGGCGACAATGCAGCCATTTATTCGGTCTCCGAGATTTCCCAATCTCTGAAGCGAACCGTCGAAGAACGCTTCGCCCACGTTCGTGTGCGCGGCGAAATTTCGGGCCTCTCCCGGCCCGCTTCCGGCCATATGTATCTATCCTTGAAGGACGAAAAGGCGGTGCTCGACGGCGTCTGCTGGCGGGGCACAGTGGGCCGGCTGGGCTTGGAGCCCGAGGACGGGTTGGAGGTGATCGTCACCGGGCGGCTTTCCACCTACCCCGGCCGTTCGCGCTATCAGATTATTATCGAAAGCATGGAGGTGGCCGGCGAGGGCGCGCTCCTGAAATTGCTGGAAGACCGGCGCAAAAAACTGCTCGGGGAAGGTCTGTTCGAACAGGAGCGCAAGCAAGAGCTGCCGTTCCTGCCCGAAGTCATCGGCGTCGTTACCTCGCCCACCGGTGCCGTTATCCGCGATATCCTGCACCGGCTTCGCGACCGCTTCCCGCGCCACGTTCTGGTTTGGCCGGTGATTGTCCAGGGCGAAGGCGCCGCCGGGCAAATCGCCGCCGCCATCGAAGGCTTCAATGCACTAGCGCCCGGCGGCGATGTGCCGCGCCCGGATTTGTTGATCGTCGCAAGGGGCGGCGGCAGCCTGGAAGATTTGTGGGCTTTCAATGAAGAGGTGGTGGTGCGCGCCGCCGCCGCGTCCGATATCCCGCTGATCTCGGCGGTCGGCCACGAGACCGATACGACGCTCATCGATCATGCGTCCGATAGACGCGCACCGACGCCGACGGCGGCCGCCGAAATGGCGGTGCCGGTGCGCGCCGAACTGATGGCCCAGTTGAACGATGACGGCACCCGCCTGCTGCGAGCTTCGGCGCGCATTATCGACGGCGCCGCCAAGGATGTGGGCAATCTGGCCCGGCGCCTGCCGCGCCCGGCGCAACTGGTGGAAGAGGCTGAGCAACGGCTGGATGAGCGCGCACAACGACTGGCCCGCGCCAAAGATGTCTTGTTGCAGAATCGGACCGCGGAGTTAAGTCGCCTCGGCGCCGGCCTGATCAGCCCGGCCCGCCAGATCGCTGCCAAGCAAGATCAATTCGGCGCTCAAGTTCAGGCCTTCGGCCGCGCCTTTACCCGTATTCTCGAAATCAAGGACGCGGACTTGCAGCGCCTGGCACGTGTGTTGGACAGCGTCTCCTACCAGCGGGTGCTGGACCGGGGGTTTGCGCTGGTGACCGGCAAAGATGATGCGCCGGTTCTGTCGGCGTCCGGCGCGGCGCCCGGCGATGAATGGCAGGTGCATTTCCGCGACGGCGCTGTCGCCGCCACGGTAAGCGGCGACGGCCCGCCCAAGCCGAAGAAAAAGGAAAAACGCGCCAAAGACACGTCCAACGATCCCCAGGGGACCCTGCTTTGATGTTGGTCCGATTAGGGGCGCTCGCGATATTGCTAATCGGGGCCCCGGCGGCATGGGCGGGCGAAATTTCCCTCAAAGGCGAATATTCCCAAGGTGGGCTGGTGATCGGCAGCGCACCGCCTGGAGCAGCTGTAACCCTGGACGGTAAGTCTCAGCCGGCCACCTCGGACGGCACCTTTCTGCTCGGCTTTAGCCGGGATTCCGCAAGACGGAGGGTGCTGGAAGTGCGGCTGAACGGCGCCAGCATATTTAAGCGCGATCTTGAGATTAAAAAGCGCGCTTACGACGTCCAACGCATCGATGGCTTGCCGCGCCGCAAAGTGACGCCATCGCCGGCGGATTTAAAACGCATCAAGGCGGAAGCGGCGGCGCTCGGGGCAGCCCGCGCGCGTTTAAGCAATGCCTCGTTTTTCCGCTCCGGCTTCGCCTGGCCGGCCTTGGGGCGAATTTCGGGCATCTATGGCTCGCGCCGCATCTTGAACGGCAAGCCGCGCAGGCCCCATTTCGGCGTCGATGTGGCGGCGCCGGAAGGCACCCCGGTGCGCGCCGCCGCCGCCGGGCGCATTGCCTTTGCCCATGCTGGTATGTTCTTCAACGGCAAGACGGTGATCATCGATCACGGGCTCGGGCTAACCTCGGCCTATCTTCATATGAGCGCCATCACCGTGGAATCCGGCGCAACTGTGGATAAGGGCGCGATCATCGGTCGCATCGGCAAGACCGGGCGCGCCACCGGGGCGCACCTGCATTGGGGTATGCGCCTTCGTGCCACGCCCGTGGACCCGCAGTTGCTGGTTCCGCCAATGCTATAATATTATTCCGCCGGCCAGCGGTTATGGACCCAGAGCCATTGCTCGGGCCGTTCGCGGACCCAATCGCCGAGGCTGGCGTTGACCATGCCCATCAAGGTCAAAACATCCGCCTGGCGGTCGCCGCTGTCAGGCTTTTCTAGGGGTGGAAAAAAGCTGACCCGGAAATGGGCGCCGCCCAAGCGCTCGACCCGCGCCGGAACCAGCGGGCACTCATAGCGCAACGCCAGCTCGGCCACCGCCGGCGCGGTCATGGCATCGATGCCCAGGAACGGAACGGCGATGCCGTCGTTCATTTTTTGGTCGACCAGCATGGCCATGTGATCGCCCTGGCGCAGCACCCGCAAGATGTTCCTGGCACCTTCCGAGCCTTTTGGAAAATAATCACCGCCGAGCACGGCGCGGCCCTTTTGCACGATTTTATCGAAAAACGGATTGTTGGCGCGCCGGTAAACCAAATGCACCACCAAGCCGCGCTTGGTGCCGGCCAGTGGCGCCAATTCCCAATTGGCCAGATGGCCGCCGAACAGGATGCCGGCGGCGCCGTCATCGCGAAGGGCGTCCACATGCTCGATGCCAACAACCTCAACCCGGCTATTTTTCCGGTAGGGATCGAACTTGCCTAGATGGGGATGCTCGCCAGCGGTGCGGCCCAGATTATCCCACATATTGGTAAGGATGCGCGCCATCTCGGCGTCTTCCATATGGGGAAATACCCGTTTCAGGTTGCGCCGCGCGTTACGGCTAACCCTCAGCTTCGGTCCCACCAGACGGCCCAGCGTGCCGCCCAGCCAGGACGCGGCGTCCACCGGTAGAATGGCAAACAAACCATAGAGCAGCCAGGCCGCCGCCGCCTCGCCGCGCTGCGCTAAGGAACCGCCGAGGGCCAAATTACGCGCCGCCCGCCGCGGCTTTTATGCGCCCGTCCAGCCATCCGGTGAACGAGGGCCCATCGTCCCAGGCGATGTCCACATGAATGGTCTCGATGGTGCGGGCCTGATCGGGGCCTAGGCGTACATGGTCTTTTTCGGTGGTGACGGCAACGGCGTTCAATTCTTTGGCCCTTTCCAGGATATCGGAAATCTCCGGGCCGGTATAAGGGTGATGATCATTGAATACCAGACTATCGGCGATATCGGCGCCGATGGCGCTTAATGTATCGAAAAATTTTTGCGGCCTTGCGATGCCAGCGAAAGCCAGGACGCGCTTGCCGCTCAGGCGCTGGGTATCGGCGTCGGCGGTCTGCAGTCGGGCGGCGAACACCGGCAGACCCACCGGGCCCTCGGCGGCAATGGCGACATCGGCATCGCTTAAATCTTCGCCCAGAATGACGGCGGCGTGGGCGCGCGCCAGACCGAGGGCCGGCAATTCCCGCAAAGGTCCCGCCGGTAGCAGGTGGCCATTGCCGAACCCGGCGCCGCCATCGACGACGACGATGGAGATGTCCTTGATCAGCGCGGGGTTCTGATAGCCGTCGTCGAGAATGACCAGATCGGCGCCCCCAGCGGTGGCTTCAAGCGCCAGTGCATGACGGTCGCTGCCCGCCCAGGTCGGCGCGATACGGGCCAGCAGTAACGCCTCGTCGCCCACATCAACCGCGCCATGGATGGCAGGATCGACACGCAACCCGTCTTGGCTGCCGCCATAGCCGCGAGAGATAAAATGAGGGCTGTGCCCCGCCGCTTGGCAGTGCTGGGCGAGGGCCAGCGCCACCGGCGTCTTACCGGCGCCGCCGGCCACCAGATTGCCGACACAAATCACCGGCACAGGCGCCCGCCGCGCTGTGGCAAGGCGATAATTGAGGCGGCTGGCGGCGCCATAAAGTGCGGCGAGCGGGCTCAACAGCCCCGGCCAGGGACTGCCCGGCCCGCCATACCAGAACTCAGGCGGCCGCATCGGCCTCGCCCGCCGGTGCCTGTAAATAGGAGAGCACCCGCTCCGCCACCCGTTCGGTCACGTCGGCGCTGGATGTTGCATAACGGCGCCCTTTTTCGGCCATCACGGCGGCGCGCGCCGGATCATCCAGCAGCGCCGCCACGGCTGCGGCCAGCGCGGCACCGTCGGCAACTTCCATGGCGCAGCCAGCGGCGGTCATATCTTTGCTGATCTCGGAGAAGTTCATCATGTGCGGGCCGTGCAGGACGGCGCAATCGAGGTGCAAAGCTTCCAGCGGATTTTGCCCGCCGAGCGGCACCAGGGATTTGCCCATGAATGTCACCGGGGCGAGACGGAAAAACAATCCCAGCTCGCCCATGGTATCGGCCAGATAGATTTGCGTATCCGCCGCAACCGGCTGGCCGGCGGAGCGCATCGCCACGTCGAGGCCCATGGCGCGCAGCATGGCGGCAACCTCAACCCCACGCTGGGCATGACGGGGGACAATGACGCTCAGCAATCCCGGATGGGTGTGTTCCAGCGCCAGATGGGTCTCGCCGGCGATGCGTTCCTCGCCCGCATGGGTCGACGCGGCGAGCCAGGTGGGGCGGCCAGCAAATTCGGCTTCGAGGCGGCCCAGATCTTCGTTGTCGGCGGGCAGCGGCGGCACTGCGAATTTCAGATTGCCCAGGCAATCCACATTGGCCGCGCCCAATTGGCGGAGGCGTTTGGCGTCCTCCAACGATTGCCCGAGGCAGAGATCAAAGCGGCCGAGCAGGGTGGCGATAATGCCCCGCGCCCGTTGCCAGCCGGAAAAACTTTTTGGCGAGATGCGTCCATTGACCAGGATCATCAGCGTGCCCCGACCGGTGGTCTCCAATATCAGATTGGGCCAAAATTCGCTTTCCGCCCAGAGCACCAGATCGGGCCGCCAGTGATCCAGGAAACGGCGCACATAGACGGGCCGGTCGAGGGGCGCGTATTGGTGGATGGCGCGGGGCGGCAAACGCTCGGCCATAAGTTGGGCCGAAGAAACCGTGCCGGTGGTCAGCAACAAAGCAAGCCCCGCATCCGCCGCCAGGAGATATTCGATCAAAGGCAGCATGGAGAGGGATTCGCCGACGCTGGCCGCGTGCACCCAGATCAGCCGCCCGGCACCCGGCCGCGGCAAGCTGGCCTCTCCCTGGCGTTCGGCAAAGCGCATCGCATCTTCCTTGCCCGCCGCCAACCGGCGCCGCATGAAGGCCGCGATCAGCGGTGCGCCCAAGGGCCCCGACACCAGCCGGTAGAGGGACAGCATCACCGGCCCGGCTCCATATCTGATGGCGCCGGATCGATGGCTTCGTGCCCGCAATAGCGGTCGGCCTCCCCTGCCAGGCTGTTCATGCGCTCTTCCAAATCACCCCGCAAAGCATCCAGTTGGGCGGCGTCCGCATCGCCGGGAACTTCGATTGGCTCGCCCCACATAAATACACCGCTGGAAAAGGGCCACGCCAGAACAAACCGGTCCCAGCTACCAACGACGCGCCGCCGCCGGCAGGAAAAGGCCAACGGCACCAGCGGCGCTCCCGATAGCCGCGCCAGGGCAACGGCGCCGGTGGTGGCGCGCATGCGCGGGCCCCGGGGGCCGTCCGGGGTGATGCCGACGCTGTCGCCGCCCTTTAGGATACGCACCAGACCGCGCAAGGCGCCGGCGCCGCCCCGGCTGGAGGAGCCGGGCACCGTATGGATGCCGAGGCGCGCCACCGTATCGGCGATCAAGCGGCCATCGGGATGGCCCGAAATCAGCATGTTGAAACTTTGCGGCCGGGTCCAGGCGAACGGCATCATCATCAGCCGACCGTGCCAGAAGCAGACGATAAAGGGCCTGTCGGAATTCCAAGTTTTCTCCAATCCGGGCGCCCGGATCACTCGCCAGCGGCTGGTCGCCCAGACTATGCGGATCAGAGCTGCGGCGGCCAGACAGGCGGCGCCGCGCGCCAGACTGTTTCTGGAAAAATTCTTGATGATTGCGGGGGTCGCCATCCGGCTCGATCATTCTCCGGCCACGGCGGCCGCATTGGCAGCGGCGGCGGCCGGACCGGCTTCGTCGGCGAATTGCAGGGCATAGAGCCGGGCATAGGTGCCGCCTTGGGCCAACAGCTCGTCATGGGTGCCCGATTGTTCCAGCCGGCCATTATTGATGACATGGATCAAATCCGCATCGATCACCGTCGACAAGCGGTGCGCGATCACCAGCGTCGTCCGGTCCCTTGTCAGGCGCGTGAGCGCCGCCTGTATTTGGCGTTCAGATTCCGTATCCAATGCAGATGTGGCTTCGTCGAGAAGAAGGATCGGCGCGTCTTTCAGCATGGCCCTGGCGATGGCCAGCCTTTGCCGCTGGCCGCCCGACAATTTGACGCCGCGCTCGCCCACCAAGGTGTCGTAGCCGCCCGGTAATTCCATAATAAAATCATGGGCGGCGGCAGCATTGGCGGCGTCGATGATGGCATCTTCGCCGGCACCCATGCGGCCATATTCGATGTTGGCGCGGATGGTGTCATCGAACAACACTATCTCTTGGCTGACCAGGGCCATAGCGCTGCGCAAGCTTACCATGCTGCAGGTCCGAATATCCGTACCGTCGATGGTGACGCGGCCTTCATTTACATCATAAAAGCGCGGGATCAGGTTGAGGATGGTCGATTTGCCGGCACCCGACGGGCCGACCAGCGCCGTCATCTTGCCCGCCGGCGCGGCAAAACTTATGCCGTCCAGAGCCGATTGGCCGGCACCATAGGCGAAGCGCACGTCAGCAAAGCTGACCGCGCCCTTTTCGATAGCCAGCTCGGTCGCAGCCGGCGCATCGGTGATCGCCGGTTGCCGGTCGAGCAATTGGAACAAACGCTGGGCGCCGGCCAGGCCTTCCTGCAGCGCCGCATTTAAATTGGCCAATCGCTTCATCGGCTCGTAGGCGAGCAAAAGCGCGGTGATGAAGGAAAAGAACGAGCCCGGGTCCATTGATTGATCAATGACGCGAACGCCGCCATAGAGTATGACCAAAGCAACCGCGAATCCGCCGAGAGTCTCCATAATCGGGCTCGCCAGCGAGCGGATTCGCGCCACCTTGAATACCAAGGCAAAGATCCGCTCGGCGATGGCGCGGACGCGGCCGACCTCATAATTCTCCATACCATAGGCCTTGACCACGCGGGCGCCTTGGAATGTCTGTTCCAGTAGGGTCGTGAACTGGCCCATTTCCTCTTGCGTGCTGACGGTCACTTTACGGATACGCTTGCCCAGGCGGACGATCGGCAATATGGCGATTGGAAAAATGAAAAACGAAATCAGCCCGAGCAGCCAATCTTGGTAAAACATCACTCCAACCAGGGCGATCAGAGTCAGGAAATCCTTGCCGAGACCGGTAAGGACGCTGGAAACCGCGGCGCGCATCATGTTGATATCGATGGTAAAGCGCGAGATCAGATTGCCCGTCGGGCTGTCGTGAAAAAAGCCGAGCTCCATGCGGGTCAGATGCGCATACAAGCGATGCTGGGTATCGGTAATAATGCGCTGGCCGACGAAACTCATCAGCACTGACTGGCCGTAATTGGCGAGGCCCTTGATCAGGAAGGTCAGCACAACGCCGCCGGCGATGGGCCACAAAAGCGCCTTGTTCTTTTCCACGAACACCTTGTTGATGACCGGTTCCATCAGCCAGGCGCTGGCGGCAGTGGCGGCGGCGACCAGCGCCATGCACAGAACGGCGGCCACGATCCAGCCCACATAGGGGCGGATACTTTCCCGCGCCAGACGGCCCATAAGGGCGGCGGTGGAGTTGTTTTGGCTTATCGTAGGGGCCACGGGCCGCTTCAAACCTTTGATATTGCTCGTTAAGCCGGGGACAGTAGCACAGCTCCCGTGCAGGGGCCAATCATCACCGCTAAAATTCGTTGCCGGCCTCAAGCCAGTCCACATAGTCGGCGACGCCAGCTTCGGCATCGTAAGCGGCCTTGAAGCCGGTTTCGGCCACCAGCCGAGTTATATCCATCGCTGCGCGTTCGCGGCCCCTCGGCCCCCGGCCCGGTTTCAGTGCCGCCTCGGCGTCCGGCAGCCGAGCCTTCAGCGCGCCTACGAAATCACCGCTGACAGCCGCCAGACCGGCGGAGACATTGTAAATTCGGTGGTTTAGTGAAGGCGCCGATTGCAGCAATTGAATGGCGGCGGCGCAATCCTTCACATAGCAGGCATCGGTGGGATCATCTTCATGAGGGTCTGGGCGGCGTTTTGAAGGTAGCGGGCCGGGCACGCCGTTCATGGCAGCGTGCACCAGCCGCGAAGGAAGATTGGACAGGCTGTGATAGAGCGGCCCGTAAATGCCGCCAATGCGCAGAAAGATAATTTCCATGCCCACCCTGTCGGCGTAATGGCTGGCCAGAATCTCAAAGCTTTTCTTATAGGCTTCGGTCGGATTGCCGGACGCCGTCGGCAAGTTCATGTCTTCGGTAAACGGCCCTTCGGCGAGGCCCGCATAAACCGCCACCGACGAGGCGATGGCGACGCGCTTAACGCCGCCGATGCGCGCGGCTTCCAAAATATTCCTCAAGCCCATCATGTTGACATCGAACTCTTCCGCCGCCGTGAGGGTGGCCAGCGCCGGCACCACCAGATGAATGATGCCGGTAACTTCGTGCTTTTCCACCAAGCCGATGGCCGCCCGCTCATCGCCAAGATCGAGCGGTTCGGCGAACAGGCGCTGGTCCCATTCGCCCTCCAGGAATGACGGCTGGCGGGTGGTGCGATAGCGGCTCACCACGACGCTTTCGCCGGCGTCCAAAAAGGCGCGCGCCGTGTGCAGGCCGATAAAGCCCATGCCGCCGGTGATCAATTGCATGCAGAGCTTGCCCTTAAGTTTCGTCGGTGCAGTCGCCACATTCGATCTGGATGGTCGAATGGGTAATGCCGTAATCATCGGCCAGCAGGCGCTTGATGCCAAGCAGGGTTTCGCCCGAGCCGCCATCACCGTCGACGCTGGCATGAAGGGTGATCATCGGCCGCTCGGTGGTCAGCGACCAGGCATGCACATGGTGGACGTCGGTAACCTCGGGCAGAGCGGCCACCAGCCGGTGTTTCAATTCCTCCACATCCAGCCAATCGGGCGTCCCTTCCAGCAGGATATGCATGGATTTGCGGATGATCGACCAGGAACTTTTGAGGATCAGCAGCGCCACCAGCAACGACAGGACCGGATCGGCGAGGGTCCAGCCGAACAGCAAGATGACCAACGCGGCGACGATGGTGGCGGCCGAGCCAAGGATATCGCCCATCACATGGGCCGCCGCCGAGGCTAGGTTGAGGTTGTTTCTATCGCCCCCATGGATGATCCAGAATGCCGCCACATTGACGATTAGACCGGCTACGGCGACCGCCAACATGGTATCGCCCAAGATGGCCACCGGCTCGGCGATGCGGCGCACCGCTTCGATGACGATCCAACCGACCACCACCACCAGCGTCAGACCGTTGACGAAGGCGGCGACGATCTGCAGCCGGTGATAGCCGTAGGAGCGCTTGTCGTCCGCCGGGTTTCTTGCCGCACGGAAGGCAATCCAGGAAAACAAAAGCGCAATGGCATCGGTCAACATATGACCGGCATCGGCAAGCAAGGCCAATGAGCCCGATATCAGCCCACCCGCCACTTCCACCAGCATGAACGCGGCGGTAATGATCAGCGCCCAGAAGACGCGCCGCTCATTACTGGTTTGATGCTGGTGCCCGTGATCATGCGCCATGGGGCAAGGTTAGCAAATCCCGCCAACCGATCACAGATAATTTGCGCCGCCGGCGGAAGGCGCGAAAACCGGGATGGACAGAAACCTGGCGGGCGATAAACTCACCGACCTGACATTCGAAAGGACGCAACAATGATACACACTGCCATCTGCGATTTGCTCGGCATCGAGCATCCCATTGTTCTCGGCGGCATGGGCGGCGGCTATACGCAAAGCAGCATGGTTGCCGCCGTCTCCAACGCCGGCGGGCTCGGCACCCTCGGCTGTCATGGCCGGGACGGCGATCAGATCGCCAAGGACGCCGCCGACATCCGCAGCGCCACCAACCAGCCCTTCGCGCTCAACTTCCTTTTGTTCGCGACGGACGAAGAAGCCTTCGGCGCCGCCATTGAGACCCGCCCGGCGGTGCTGTCTTATGCCTGGCCGAAGGGTGATCAGGACATTCAGCCTTATGTCCGCCGCGCCCACGACGCTGGCGCGCGTGTCACCTACATGGCCGGCAGCGTCGCCGAAGCCCGGCGCGGCGCCGACGCCGGTGCCGATATCATCGTCGCCCAAGGCTCGGAAGGCGGCGGCCATGTGAGCTGGATGGCGAGCCTGGTGCTCACCCCCTTGATCGTCGATGCGGTAGCGCCCATTCCGGTACTGGCGGCGGGCGGCATCGCCGATGGACGCGGGCTGGCGGCGGCGCTGGCGCTGGGGGCCGACGGCGTACTTTTGGGCACCCGCTTTCTGGCATCGGACGAATCGCCGCTGCACGACAATTTCAAACAAGCCATCGTCGCCAGCGACGGCCACGACACGGCCCTCAGCGAAATTCCCGACCTTGCCACCGGCACCGTCTGGCCAGGCGCCATGTCCAGAAGCGGGCGCAATCGGTTAATTGAACGCTGGTCCGGGCGGGAATGGGAGTTGCGCCAAAATCAGGCCGAGGTTCTAGCCGGCATCGTGGCGGCCAGGCGCGCCGGCGATATCGAAGAGGCGCCCCTGTCTTACGGCCAGGACGCCGGCCTGATCGACGCGGTCTCACCGGCCGGCGATATTGTCCGCCAGATCGCCTCCGATGCCGAACAGATATTATCGGAGCGTCTGCCCGGGCTGGTGCAATAGCCTCTGTCAGGCCAGCAGCGATTCTGCCGCCGCATAGACCAGACGCACTGCCAATAGCGTCAGGATGATCTGCAGCCCGATGCGGAAGGCGCGCTCGGGCAGCCGGTTGAGCACGTGCCGCCCGGCCCAGGTGCCTGCGAAGCCAAGCGCCAGGGCGCCAACCAGGAACGGAATGTAGGGCCCGAAGGCAAAGCCGATGATGCCGAACGCGGTCAGCTTGACGATATGCTGCATCGACATCAACGCCGCATGGGTGGCCACCACTTTTTGTTTGTCGGCGCCAACCGCATTGGCGAAGGGCGCGATCAGCGGACCGGAGCCGCCGACGAACATGGTAACGAAGCCGCTGACCAGGCCGAGAATGCCGAATTTCACCGGCCCCGGATCGGAGACCTTGAAGCGCTGCGCCCAGGTGGCGTAGAGCACAAAAATGGCCAGCGCCAATTGCAGCACGCCCACCGGCAGCGCCACGAACATATTAGCGCCGATGGCCGAGCCGGCCACCGTGCCGACGGCGAAATGCGGCAGCACGCGAACAATGACATGGCGCGTCATCAATGCAGTGCGGCCCACATTGGAGCCGAGTTGGACAACGCCGTGCAATGGGATCAGCGCCACCGGCGGCAGGAACACCGCCATCGTCGCCAGCACCAGGACGCCGCCGCCGAGGCCGAGGGCGGCGGTCACAAAGCTGCCCAGGAACGAAACCCCAAATAGGGTCAGAAATCCGACCATGGAAAGATCCGTTCCTTGGATAAAAAATTCTATTACGGTGTCCAATTTTCGCCCCTTGCTTAAGCCCGCATATTCGCGGCATGATCTTCTATCGCCGCCATCGCGGCCACGCAATGCAACTAGGAGAATCAATGATGGCCGATCCGGTCACTTTGGAGGTTTTCAGCGACTACGTTTGACCGTGGTGTTATCTCAGTACCGGGCGTATTGAAAAGCTGAAACAGAACTACGATGTCGAGATCAAGCTGGTGCATTTTCCCCTGCACCCGGAAACACCCCAGGACGGCGTAACCCTGGAAGAGCTGTTCGCCGGGCGCGACGTGGACATGGACGGCATGCACAACCGCATGAAGGGCCTGATGGACGAAGAGGGCTTGCCCTACAACCGCCGCAGCCACACCTATAACAGTCGCCTGGCGCAGGAGCTGGGCATCTGGGCCGACGCCCAGGACGGCGGCGACGATATTCACGACGCCCTGTTCAAAGCCTATTTCGTGGATGGCAAGAATATTGGCGACGTGGAAGTTCTGGTGGAGCTTGCGGCGGCCAATGGCCTGGAGCCTAAGGCCGCCCGGGACGTTCTCGAAAACCGCACCCACAAGGACCAGGTGGACGAAAACTGGAGCCGGTCGCGCGAATATGGGGTGACCGGCGTGCCCACCTATGTAGCCGGCGGCCAGGGCGTGGTCGGCGCCCAGCCCTACGAAGCGCTGAGCCAGCTGATGGATGCCGCCGAGGCCAAAGTCCGAGCTGAATAACGCCCGGGCGGCGACAGCTTCTCAGGTCTTATATTTTGCGTCATCTTCGGTGATGTGGCGCAGCCACCAGCTGTTGAGGAACGCCAACAGATCGCCTACCGCCGCCGCGCCGCCGGCCTGAAACTTGGCGTACAAGTTATCCAGTTCCCGCTTCATGGCCTGATGCTCGGCCTTGTGGGGCTCCAGCCCGGCGTAACCGATTTTTGCCATATGCTGCTCTTCGGCGCGGAAATGGGCGTCGGCATGCTCCAACAGCATGGTAAACAGCTGCTCGACAAAATCGATTTCGTATTTGAGGCGGATGCCGTTCTTAAATTGATTGATGGCGTTGAAAACCATCATGTGGTCGTGGTCCAATTCGGTGACGCCGACGCTGTATTCGGAGCTCCAGACAAGGGTTTTGTTCAACTCGTCTTTTGCCGCCGCGTCAAATTGGTAATCCATAACAAGTCCCTTCTCTGTTCGTCCAAATTCCAAACCCTTGCGCGATAGGATCACTCTAGCCCGGGGACCAAATTCACCGATATGATCGCCGTCAAGAACGCCCGCGCCTTTCAGGGCAGCGGGCCGGGTGTTAGATTAAGCGAATTTCGCAATTGGAGGGGCTCATGGCTGACACGCAATTGAGCATCGCACTCGAACGATACGATCGGCATATACCAATATTCATGGGCTCCGTTGCGCCGCCCGCCGGAGTGCAATTGCGCCCCCTGGAGGTTGGCATGCAAAGCCATCACCGGGATGGCAGTGACCGTCACCGCCGCTTTTTGCAAGACCGCGAATTTGATATCGCCGAAACCTCGCTCTCATCGCACATAATTTCGGTCAGCCGGGGCGAGCCGTTTGTCGGCATCCCGGTGTTCCCGCGCCGCCTGTTCAGCCAAAACCATATTCTGGTAACGGCCGCGTCGGGCATCGAAAACCCAAAGGATCTGGAGGGCAAGCGCGTGGTCATCAACGCCTTTCAGGTGACCATGACGGTGCTGGCCTTAGGCGATCTGAAATTCGAATATGGCGTTGATTTGACCAAGGTGCATTGGATCAGCACCTATGACGAGGTGCTTCAAATCGGCGCCCGCGACGGATTTTCCGATAGCAAGGTGCCGGACGGCACCGATCCCGGTCAATTGTTGTTGTCGGGGGACGCCGACGCCATCATCTTTCCGCATCCGCCGGCTTCGGTGCTGGGTACGGACAAGGTGCGCCCCCTGTTCGCTGACCGCAAAGCCGAAGCGCTGCGCTATTTCGGCAAATTGGGCTATTACCCGATCATGCATCTGATCGCTTTTCAGGCACCGGTGATTGAAGCTAATCCCGGTTTGGCCCAGGGCATCGCCGAAATGTGGGACGCCGCCAAAGCCGAGGCCGATCACTTCTACGAAGACCCCGGCTACGCCAACCTGGCTTTCGCGCGCAACGAGTTCGAGGATCAGCAGACGCGTATGCGCAATAACGCTTGGCCGTCCGGGCTTAGCGCAAACCGCGCCAATCTGGAACGCTTTATTACCTATATGGCGGATCAGGGGTTGATCGAGGCACCCATGCCGGTGGAGAACCTGTTCCACCCATCGAGCTTAGACAGCTGAGCGGGCCGGTCAGTCGGCCCTGACCTCGGTGACCGCTTCAATCACATAGCCGCGGCGGTCCGGGTAGCGGCGCTGGGCCTTGTCCAAGGCTTGCGCTTCGCTGTCAGCTTCGATCTCGATATAGTGGATATCGGCCCAGTCGTCGCTCAAATCCCGGTGCCGCCGCTGATCAGCGACGCAGGCGCGCACGTCGGCATTGTAGACTGCCACTTCAAACTCGGTCATCGACCGCAAACTCCCCAGATAATTTCACCGCAGTGGGTATCTGCCTTTCTAACCGAAACTTGGTTTACATTATGTGACCAAAGTCACACCGCCCAATTTGGGCGCAATGCCCTCGACAACAGCCACGGCCTCGGTTATGGCAGGCCATGATCCATGCCAGCGTCCAGGAGCTAAAATCCCATTTGCAGCCGGGCCTCCGCCTGTTGGGGCTAGATGTGGGCACAAAAACTATCGGCATGGCCATATCCGACGGCGCCCTCATTGTCGCCGCTGGCATCGACACCATCCGACGCACCAAATTCACCAAAGACGCGGTGGCCCTCGGCGAGATAATCGGCGAGCGTAATGTGGGCGGCATCGTCATCGGCCTGCCGGTATCCATGGACGGCACCGAAGGCCCCGCCTGCCAGAGCGTCCGCCAGTTCGGCACCAATTTGGACGAAAAGCTTGATCTGCATATCGCCTTTTGGGACGAACGCCTGTCCACCTCGGCGGTCGAGCGCTTTTTGATCGACGAGGCCGACATGTCGCGCAAGCGGCGCTCCGAAGTGGTCGATAAAATGGCCGCCACATATATATTGCAGGGCGCGCTCGATGTTTTAGGGGGGTAGAGGCGGTAAAAGCTGGACTTCCGCACCAACGCTCCTATAGTGCCGCTTTATGGCCGACGCGACCGAACCTTCCGCATATTCCCATCGCCACTTGCTTGGCATTGAAGGTCTTTCTCCCGGCGAAATTACTGCCCTTCTCGATAAATCCAACATCTTCGTCGAACAGAACCGCGCCGCCGACAAGAAGCTCGACAGCATGTTGGGGCGCACTGTTATCAATCTGTTTTTCGAAGGCTCGACCCGGACGCGGACCTCGTTCGAACTGGCCGGCAAGCGGCTCAGCGCCGACGTTATTAATATGTCGGTCTCCACCTCGTCTGTGGGCAAGGGCGAAACGCTGATCGATACCGCAATGACCCTCAACGCCATGCACCCTGATGTTTTGGTGGTGCGTCACGGCCAATCGGGGGCGGCGCAATTATTGTCGGAAAAAATGAACTGCGCTGTGATCAATGCCGGCGACGGCAGCCACGAACATCCCACCCAGGCCTTGCTGGACGCGCTGACCATGCGCCGCCGGCGCGGCGATCTGGCGGGCCTTCGCATCGCCATCTGCGGGGATATCGCCCATTCCAGGGTGGCCCGCTCCAACATATTGCTGCTCGTCACCATGGGCGCCGAAGTGCGCGTCGTGGCACCGCTGACGCTGCTCCCGCCCGGCATCGAAAATCTCGGCGTTGAAGTATTCCACGAAATGAAGGCCGGGCTTAGCAATTGTGACATCGTCATGATGCTGCGCCTGCAGAACGAGCGTATGGACGGCAATTACATCCCCTCGATCCGCGAATATTTCCATTTCTTCGGCCTCGATTACGACAAATTATCTGCCGCCAAGCCGGACGCGCTGATTATGCATCCCGGCCCCGCCAACCGGGGCGTCGAAATCGATTCGGTGGTCGCCGATGATTTCAGCCGCTCCGTCATCCGCGAACAGGTGGAAATGGGCGTCGCCGTCCGCATGGCGTGCCTCGATATTTTGTCGGCAAATTTGGCTGCCGAAACCAAGAGGAACCTGTGATGGTCGCCGGCACCTGGACAGCCGCCATGCCCGACGATCCGTTGACGCGCACCGCCTATGTAAACGCCCGCCTGCTGGACCCGGCGAGCGGGTTGGATGCAAGCGGCGGCATCATCACCAACGGCGAAAGTATTGTCGATGCAGGGCCCGGCATTGATGGGACCGGTCTGCCCAAGAAAACCGAGATCATCGATTGCGGCGGGCTTTGCCTGGCCCCCGGCCTGGTCGATATCAGGGTGCAGATACGCGAACCGGGCGAGGAGCATAAGGGCACCATCGAAAGCGCCGGTATGTCGGCAACCGCCGGCGGCGTCACCACCATGGTCTGCCTGCCGAACACTATGCCGGTGATCCAGGATATGTCCGGGGTCGAATTTGTCGCCCGCCGGGCGCGTAAGATCGGGCTCTCCAAAATCTATCCCTACGCCGCCGCCACCAAGGATCTGGAAGGTGCTGAACTGACCGAAATGGGCCTCCTTGCCGAGGCCGGCGCGGTGGCGTTCACCGATGGCGACAAGGTGATCAAGGATGCCCAGGTCATGCGCCGGGCGCTCACCTACGCCAAAACCTTCGGGCTGATCGTCATCCAGCGCCCGGAAGAGCCCTCCCTCGCCCGCGGCGGAGTGATGAATTCGGGCGAGATGGCGACACGCCTGGGACTGACCGGCATCCCGGCGGTGGCCGAGATCATTATGGTCGAGCGCGATTTGAGGCTGGTGGAAATGACCGGCGGGCGCTTGCATTTCTCCAACATCTCCACGGGTGAGGCGGTGCGCGCCATCGGCGCCGCCAAGGCGCGCGGCTTCGATATCACCTGCGATACGGCGCCGCCCTATTTTGCCCTCAACGAAGCGTCGGTCGGCGAATACCGCACCTTCGCCAAGCTGTCGCCGCCGCTCAGAAGCGAAGCCGACCGCCTCGCCGTTGTGCAAGGACTGGCCGACGGCACCATCGATTGCATTGCGTCCGACCACGCTCCCCACGACGAGGATTCCAAACGCCTGCCCTTTGGCGAGGCGGCCTTTGGCGGCGTTGGTCTGGAAACCCTGCTGCCCGTATCGCTGGAGCTTTACCATAACGGCCACATGAAGCTGCTGGACCTGATTGCCAAGCTGACCTCAGGCCCCGCGGACGTGATGCGCCTCGGTGCCGGGCAGCTGGCAAAAGGCGCGCCGGCCGATCTGAGCTTATTCGATCCCGATCAAGGCTGGCAGGTGGACGCCGACGAGCTGGCCAGCAAGGCCAAAAATTCCCCCTTCGACGGCCGCCCGGTACAGGGCGTAGTCCGGCGCACCGTGATCGACGGCCGCACCGTATTCGTCCGCGGCGCCTGAAGGAGGAGACGAACGTGGAGACACCCGGCACAACCATCGCCATCATCGCCATCCTTTCCTACCTGTTGGGCTCGATCCCGTTTGGATTGCTGCTGACCCGCATGGCCGGGCTTGGCGATATCCGCAATGTTGGGTCCGGCAATGTGGGCGCCACCAACGTCTTGCGCACCGGGCACAAAGGCATCGCGGCGGCGACCTTAATCCTGGATGCAGCCAAGGGCGCGGCCCCGGTGCTGGCGCTAGCTGTCTGGCCAGTCGGCCACGCCGATCTAGGATTGATGGCCGGGCTGGCCGCCATCCTCGGCCACAACTTTCCGGTCTGGCTCAAATTCCAGGGCGGCAAGGGGGTCGCCACCTCCATCGGTGCGCTTCTCGCCATCGCCTGGCCGGTGGGGCTCGCGTTCTGCATTATCTGGTTGGTGATGCTGGCCTTGTTCCGCTTCTCATCCTTGGCCGCCATCATTGCCTTTGCCGTCACGCCTGTGTTCGCCTACGCACTGGCCGACAAAAAGGTTACGGCGCTGGTTGTCCTCTTGGCCGTGCTCGGCATCGTTCGCCACCACGCCAATCTCCGGCGCCTCATTGGCGGCACCGAAAGCAAGGTCGGCGGCGGCTGATTGGCACGGGCGGCATTTCGCGCACAATATGTGTTTGCATTTGCTTTTTCTCTTTTATGATGAGCGGCCACGCGGCACCCGTGTAACAGTATTTTGGGGCTCCCTGTTTTGAACGGCACGCGCAAATCTTTGAGCAATAACGAACGGCTCGATTGGCTACGCCTGATCCGCAGCGAGAATGTCGGCCCGATCACGTTCCACAGATTGCTGGAACGCTATGGCAGCGCCGCCCGTGCGCTGGACGCGTTGCCGGAATTGGCGGCCAAAGGCGGCGCAAGGCGCATCCGCATCGCCTCGAAAACAGATACGGCGGCGGAAATGGAACAAGTGGCCGCGTCCGGCGTCCAATTGATCGCATTGGCGGAAGAACATTACCCGCCATTGTTACGCCAGACCGAGGATGCGCCGCCGCTGATCGCCGTCATCGGCCATCCGCATCTGTTGGTCAAAAAGGCGCTGGCCGTGGTCGGCGGGCGCAACGCGTCGGCCAACGGCCTTGGTCTCGCCGAACGGCTGGCCCGGGATGTCGGCGCCGAGGGTTATCTGATTGTATCGGGCATGGCGCGCGGCATCGATGCGGCGGCCCACGAAGGCGCAATCGATACCGGCACGGCGGCGGTTCTGGCCGGCGGCACCGATGTGATCTACCCGAAGGAAAATTCCGACATCTATCAGCGCATCATCGAGCGCGGCGTGGCCTTGTCGGAGATGCCCTTGGGGACCAAGCCCCAGGCGCGCCATTTCCCGCGCCGCAACCGCATTATATCGGGCATGGCGCGCGGTGTTCTGGTGGTCGAGGCGACGCAAAAATCGGGCTCGCTGATCACGGCCCGTTTCGCCGCCGAACAGAACCGCGAGGTTTTTGCGGTACCGGGATCGCCGCTGGACCCGCGCACCCAGGGCGCCAACCAGTTGATCAAAGAAGGCGCCCATCTTGTGCAATCGGCCGCCGATATCATGGAAATTTTATCGGGGCTGTTTCAGTCCAATTTGGAAGAGCCTCAAGCTATTGAAAATATTGATGAAAATGACATCACCTCTTCACCCGGCGATGTCGATGCGGGGCGCGATGTGATAAAAAAATTGCTTGGCCCAACGCCCATAGCGGTTGACGAACTGATACGCCGGTGCCAAATGTCCCTAGCCGTCGTGTCGATGGTGTTGTTGGAACTTGAATTGGCGGGACGGTTGGAACGGCATCCCGGCAATCAGGTTTCGACGATTGGCGAGATTTAAATTTTTAATAAGTAAAAAAATATGACCGATATCGTCGTGGTCGAATCACCGGCCAAGGCCAAAACAATCAACCGCTATCTTGGCGACGGATACAAGGTGCTGGCCAGCTATGGCCACATTCGTGATCTGCCGTCGAAGAACGGTTCCGTGCGCCCGGACGACGACTTCGCCATGGAATGGGAAATCGATTCCAAGGCGAAAAAACATGTCAACGAGATCGCCAGCGCCGTCAAAGGCGCCGAATATCTGTATCTGGCGACTGATCCGGACCGCGAAGGCGAAGCCATTTCCTGGCACGTACAGGAAGTCCTCGAAAAACAGAAGCTTCTGGAGGGCGTCCAGGTCAAGCGCGTCGTCTTCAACGAGATCACCAAAAGCGCCATCCTGGAGGCCTTCGCCAATCCGAGAGATCTGGACAAAGAGCTGGTCGATGCGTACCTAGCGCGCCGGGCGCTGGACTATCTGGTCGGCTTTACCCTGTCGCCGGTATTGTGGCGCAAATTGCCGGGCAGCCGCTCGGCGGGGCGCGTGCAATCGGTGGCCTTGCGCCTCATATGCGAGCGCGAGACCGAAATCGAGAAATTCAATCCGGTGGAATATTGGTCCTTGCGCGCCAAGTTCGCCACCGGCGCCGGCGAGTTCTGGGGCAATCTAACGCATCTGGACGGCAAAAAACTCACCCGCACCTCGATCGGCGACGAAGCCACCGCCAAGGCCGCCGAGGCGCGTATTGAGGCTACCTCGTTTGCCGTATCCAAGGTCGAACGTAAGCAGACCCGGCGCCACCCGTCGCCGCCCTTCACCACCTCGACCATGCAGCAAGAAGCCGCGCGCAAATTGTATTTCGCCACCAAGCGCACCATGCAGGTCGCCCAGAGGCTGTACGAAGGCATCACCATCAATGGCGAGACGGTCGGGCTGATCACCTATATGCGGACCGACGGCGTCACCATTTCGGGCGAGGCCATTGGCCAGGCACGGGGTTTCATCGGCGAGGCATACGGCGCCAATTATGTGCCCAAGGACGCCCGCGTCTATAAATCCAAGGCCAAGAACGCCCAAGAAGCGCACGAGGCAATCCGCCCCACCGATATGCGTCGCCGGCCTGAAGATATGCATCAGCTAGATGGTGATCAACGCAAGCTTTATGAGCTGATCTGGAAGCGCGCCATCGCCAGCCAGATGGAATCGGCGGTCGTCGATCAAGTGGCGGCCGATCTCCGCGCCGCCGGCGCCGCCCCCAGCGACGATAGCCTGACCATGCGAGCGACCGGATCAGTGATCGCTTTCGATGGTTTTTTGAAGCTGTATCTGGAAGGCACCGACGACGAAGAGGTCGACGAAGGCAACCGCCGTCTGCCGGACGTGACCGAAGGCTTAGGCCTGGAACGTACCGGACTTGAGACCGAGCAGCATTTCACCCAGCCGCCGCCGCGCTTTTCCGAAGCCAGTCTGGTCAAGCGGCTGGAAGAGCTGGGTATTGGCCGGCCATCCACCTACGCCTCGATCATATCGGTGCTACAGGACCGCGATTACGTCGTCCTCGACAAACGCCGCTTCCAGCCCGAAGACCGGGGCCGTCTGGTCACCGCGTTTCTGTCGAGCTTCTTCGAGCGTTATGTGGAATATGATTTCACCGCCGATCTGGAAGAAAAGCTGGACGATATCTCCGGCGGGCGCACCGAATGGAAGACCGTGCTGCGCGACTTCTGGACCGCGTTTAATACGGCGGTCGAGCAAACCAGCGGTCTTCGCGTGCGCGAGGTTCTCGACAATTTAAACGAGATTTTGGGCCCGCACTTCTTTCCCGATACCGGCAAGGGCGATCCGCGCGTCTGCCCGACTTGCACGGAAGGCCAGCTGAGTTTGAAGCTGGGCCGCCACGGCGCCTTTATCGGCTGCTCGCGCTATCCCGATTGCCGCTTTACGCGCCCGCTGGTGGTGCCGGACGGCGACGGCAAAACCATCGCCGCCGATTCAGGGCCGGTCGAACTGGGGCTCGAGCCCGGATCGGGCCTGTCGATCACGCTACGGCGGGGGCCGTACGGATATTACGTGCAGTTGGGCGAGCCGGAGGGCAAGACCAAGCCCAAGCGTGCCTCGATCACCAAGGACATGGACCCGAGCACCGTCGATCTCAAGATCGCCCTCGGATTGCTGTCCCTGCCGCGTGATATTGGCCTGCATCCGGAAACCAAGGAAATGATCCAGGCCGGCATCGGCCGCTTTGGCCCCTATATCAAACTTGAAGGCACCTATGTGTCGCTAAAAGAAGACTCGGTGCTGGAGATCGGCCTCAACCGGGCCGTCTCCCTGCTTGCCGATGCGCCGCGCAAACCGGCGCCCAAGGAGATTGGCGCCCACCCCAAGGACGGCAAGCCGATCACCATCCGGGCCGGCCGTTGGGGGCCGTTCGTGCAACATGGCCGCACCCGTGCCGCGATCCCCAAGGGCACCGATGCCGATACGCTGACCATCGAAGCGGCGGCCGAGCTGATCGCCGCAAAGGGCGGCGCCAAAGCCAAGGCGCCGGCCAAAAAGAAAGCCAAGGCACCCGCCAAGAAGAAAAAGGCGAAAGCCAAATCGCCGAAAAAATCGAAGACCAAGGCAAGGCCGGATGCAGAGGCGGCGGAGCCAGAGACCGCGGAGCCTGAGAAAGCGGCTGACGTTTAAGGAATATCCAAGTGGCGCGCGCCTCGAAGCGAGCAAACTCCAAAAAATCCGGCGGCCGTAATGCCGCCTCCCGGCGCTTGCCGCCGGTTTGCGTCGTCGAAGTGACCGGCGTCAGCGAGGATGGCGATATTCTAGCCCGCCAGGTCGGCGGCAACGATGATGGCAAGCCGCCGCGCATCGTAATTTCTGACAAAAAACGCCCGGGACAGCCGGGACGCTCCGGGCGCAAGGGACGCGGCGCCGGGGCACCGACGGGCGGCCCGGCGCTGGGTCCAGGCGATCGGGCCTTGGTCCGATTGACGCAACAAAGGGGCGGCTACCGGGCGGAAATTATGCGCCGGCTGGACGACGGGCCCACAACAATGCTTGGCGTTTATGACGGCAAGGGGCGCATCCGGCCCACCGGCAAAAGTGACCGCCATGAATTGCTGGTGGACCCAGCGGACGATGGCGGCGCGGCGGCCGGGGAATTGGTGGTGGCCGAGATTGCCAACCGCCGCCGGGCCGGGCCGCTGGAAGCGCACATTGTCGAGACGCTGGGGCTTGAGCCGGGCAGCCGCGCCTACAGCCAGATCGCCATCCACAGCCACGGGCTACCATCGGTCTTCTCAAACGCCGCCCTGGCCGAGGCGGATGCGGCAATTGCGGTGCCGGTAAACCAGCGCGCCGATCTTCGCCAAATCCCCCTGGTCACCATCGATGGCGCCGATGCCCGAGATTTCGACGATGCGGTCTGGGCGGAACCGGTCCGCCACGAAACCGGGCAAGGCTGGAACCTGATCATCGCCATCGCCGATGTGGCCGCCTATGTGACACCCGGCTCGGCCCTCGATGGCGATGCGGCTTTGCGCGGTAATTCGGTTTATTTCACCGACCGGGTAGTGCCGATGCTACCCGAAGCCCTGTCCAACGGCTGGTGCTCGCTGAAACCCGATGAAGACCGCGCCTGTCTGGCGGTCCATATCCGTATCGATGCCGCCGGGGCCATGCTGAGCCACCGGTTCGAGCGCGGCGTCATGTGCTCTGCCGCGCGGCTAACTTATGCCCAAGTACAGGAATGGCGGGACGGCGACGCGCAATTGCCGGACGCCATCGCCGCCGCCGTCCACAATCTATACGGCGCCTTCGAAGCCTTGAGACTAGCCGCCGATAAGCGCCAGACCTTGAACTTGGATATGCCCGAACAAAAGATCGAACTGGATGCGGACGGCGAAGTGACATCCATCGGCACGGCGCCCAAATATGACAGCCACCAATTGATCGAGACCTTCATGATCGCCGCCAACGTGGCCGCCGCCGAGGCCTTGGAAAAAGCCCGCCAGCCCTTTTTGTACCGGGTTCACGACGAGCCGCCCGCCGATAAGCTGGACGCGTTTCGCGATTTTATCGCCAGCCTGGGGCTTAAATTGGCCAAGGGGCAGGTGCTGCGCACCGGAGAGTTTAACCGCCTGATTGCCGAGGCCAAGACCGTGGAGGATGGCCACATGGTGGAGGTCGCGGTCCTGCGCTCCCAGGCCCAAGCCGTCTACACGCCCACCAATATCGGCCATTTCGGCCTCGGCCTCCGGCGCTATTGCCATTTCACGTCGCCGATCCGGCGCTACTCGGATCTTCTCGTACACCGGGCCCTGATCGCCGGGCTTGGCTTGGCGGGTGATGAAAGCGGCGACGGCAATCGCGGCATCGATTGGCACGAGATCGGTGGAAATTTAAGCGATTCCGAGCGCCGTGCCGCCGCCGCCGAGCGCGACGTGAAAGACCGCTTCGCATCCCGCTGGCACGCCAAGCATCCCGATGGCCGCCTCCGCGGGCGCATTTCAGGCGTAACCCGCCATGGCCTGTTCGTGACCATCGATGGCACCCTGGCCGATGGTTTTGTTCCCATGCGCTATCTGCCCGAAGATTATTACCGGCTGGATGAGCCGGCGCGCCGTCTGGTCGGGCGGCGGCGCAAATTGGTATTCCGCATAGGCGATAACGTGGCTTTGGAGATTCGCGATTGCGAGCCACTCAGAGGATCGCTGGTATTGGAGATTGTCCGTTAATCCCCTGCCCGGTCTTGCAAATTGGCGGGTCGATCCGACATATTGTATATGAGAGACACGGAAGAGTTGGACGCCTTGGGATAGGCCGAGTTAATCGGAGCGATATGAAACAGGCGGGGAACCGGATCAAGCGCTTGATGGCGCGGTCGCAATTTTTTGCGGCAGCGGTCTTGTTGTTGTCTGCTTGCGCAGGCCCGGCAACCGTGACTGAGCCCAGCCCTTCTTTTCCCGCAGCCGAGGCGCGGCAAACCTTTTCCGTCGGGTTTCGCCAGATATCCGACCGCTTTATCGAAAATATTTCGGTGCGCAAACTGGCCGTCGAAGGCTTGAAGGGCCTAGGTACAATCGACGACGCCATCCAAATCAGCGATACCGATGGGACCATCCAAGTGCAAAGCGAAGGCAACCTTATCCGCCGATTGGTGGCGCCCGATGCCAATGATGCGAACGCCTGGTCGCGCCTCACGGTCGACGCCATCGTCGCCGCCAGAGAGGCCTCAAGCCCCCTCGGCGAGGCCAATGTGGAGCGGCTTTATGAGGCTGTGTTTAACGCTTCGATCTCGCTGCTTGATCCCTTTTCCCGCTATTCCAGCGCCGAGAAAGCCAGCCGCAACCGGGAGCGACGCTCCGGCTTCGGCGGCATCGGCGTACGGTTTACCACCACGCAAGAAGGCGCGCGCATCACCGAAGTGTTCGACGGCGCACCATCGGCCCGCGCCGGGCTGAAGCCTGATGATTTGATAACGCACGTGAACGGCCACCCGCTAACCGGTGTGAAGCGGCGCAATATTTCCAAAATGATCAAGGGTGCGGTCGGCTCGACCGTCGAGCTGCGCCTAAGGCGCGGGACAAGGCCGGCAGCCATTGAATTATCGATCCGCCGCGCCCGCATCATTTCGCCGACAGTCTATTTGCAGGAACGTAAGAATATCCTGTTCCTGCGCGTCAAGGGCTTCAACAAGCGCACCGCGCGCCAGCTTTCCCAATTGATCGCATCGGCAAGGAAGCACCGGAAACGCCCAATCAGCGGTCTGGTGCTGGATCTGCGCAGCAATCCGGGCGGGTTGTTATCACAGGCAGTCCGGGTCGCCGATTTGTTTCTTTCTGAGGGGCGTATTGTCTCGACCCTCGGCCGCCACCCCGCCAGCCTGCACAATTACAACGCCCACCGCGCCGAATTAGGGCATGATTTGCCAATGGTGATCCTGGTGAATGGCCGCTCCGCCTCTGCATCGGAGATCGTCGCCGCCGCGTTGCAGGACCAGGACCGAGCCTTGGTGATCGGCTCGGCATCGTTCGGCAAGGGGACAGTGCAAACCGTAATCCCGCTGCCCAACAAGGGCGAATTGATCTTGACCTGGTCGCGCTTCATCACGCCGTCGGGGTATTTTTTGAACGGGCTTGGGGTGCCGCCCTTTATCTGCACCAGCCTACTGAGCGGCACGGTATCGGAAATGGTCGATGCCACGATCAGCAATGCGCCCAACCTAGCGCGTATGATCGAGCAGTGGCGAAATGCCTCACCCAGCGCCGACGACGAGAAAAAACGGCTGAAATCGATCTGCCCGACGACAGATCTGCGCCCAGATATGGACGGCAAGCTGGCCGAATATCTAATCGGCAACCGGGACGCCTACCAGCGGGTTATGTCTCTGTCTCCGGCCATTGCGTCGGCCATAAACTAGCCGGCCAATCCCATAGATTGACACCGTAAAACTCAGGAAACCACTTGACAGTAAAGCCGGGCGCGCTATGGTGCGCCGGCTTGAAAACTGGATCACCGCGCTCTCAAGGCTGCGGCGATTGCATGGAGACGGAATTTAGAAAATGGCAAAATCCAGCACCTTGCTGATCAAACTGGTCAGCACCGCCGATACCGGGTTTTATTACGTGACCAAGAAAAACCCGCGCACCCAGACCGAAAAGCTGGAATTCCGCAAATATGACCCGGTGGCGCGCAAACACGTGCTGTTCAGAGAAGGCAAAATTAAGTAAGCCACGCCTGAACGGCGGCTGCATAAGCCGCACCAATTCCCAAAATTCCCATAAAAAACCCGCCGGGCTATGCCTATGCCGGTTTACGCGCTATCGAACCGGGCACCCAGCTGGAATCGCTTACCGGCTTCAGTCAGCGTCAAAGACCCACTAAAGACGTCGATAAAAATTAATAGTTGTTGCCGGCCTGAACCGGCGGTGCCTGCAGGCTAGTTCAAAAAACCAGCGACCGTTTCGAGGAATGTGGGCACGGAGATGGGTTTGGAGATGTAACCATCGCACCCGCCTTCCATGATTTTTTCCTCGTCGCCCTTCATGGCAAAGGCGGTGACCGCGATAACCGGTATCGATTTTAGATCGTCTTTCTGCTTGATCATGCGGGTAATCTCCAGCCCGGAGATTTTCGGCAGCTGAATATCCATCAAAATCAGGTCCGGGCGATGCTCTTCGGTCATATTCATGGCCTCGGCACCATCCTTGGTCTGCAATGTCTCGTAACCATGAGCCTGAAGCAGATCGTTGAACAGCTTCATATTCAGCTCGTTATCTTCGACAATTAAAATCGTTTTCGACATTACAAACTCCAGAAGTTCGGTTCGCGCGCCTGAACCCGTTTTAAATGGTTACAGTTCTCTCCCCACTCTATCTTAAAAGATTGGGCTTAGGCGCCCAAATTCAAGGCCTTTGTTTGGTTAATGGCTTAAAAACCGCGGACCTCCTCGACCATCTGCTCCAAGCGGTCAAAATCGCACACCAAAAGTGCGTCTTTTTCCCGTTTCAAGATGCCCATTTTGGTCAATTCGCTAACCACGCGGGCCACCGTTTCTCGGGTGGTGCTGGCCCGGCTGGCCATTTCACCATGCACCGGTATCGGCTGAATGGTGGCGATATTGTCTTGGCGCTCGGCGTTTCTGGCCTGGCGCAGCAATTCTCCGTGAACTCGGTTGTTGGCGCCCAGCGTCGACAGATCGACAATGCGTTCCGTCGAGGCACGGATAATGCCGGCCATATTGGTTAAGACCCGGAGCGATAATTGGGGATAATTCAGGATCAGTTTCAAGAACCGTTCCGGCGACATTTTGGCGATGTCGGAAGCTTCGATGGCAATCACGCTCGACGACCGGGGGCGGCCATCAAAGGCGGCCAATTCGCCGAAATAGTCGCCTTCGCGCAAATCGTCGAGGGCGACCTCCTTGCCCTGCACGGTAAAATTGACGATGCGCACGCGCCCCTGGGTGATGAAGTAAACGTCCCGGGTTTCGTCCAATTGATCGAGAATCTGTTCGCCCGCCGCAAACCGGCGCCAGCGGCACGACATCTCGAAATCCCGGCGCTCGGCGTCGGTCAAGTCGGCGAGCGCGTGGATGTTCGACAAATCATGCTGCTGCGGAATCGCCAAATCCAACCCTTTCTAATAAAAACACTGCTCCATGTTATCGCCCATGTTATCGCCCCATGGGTAGAAAATCGAGCCTTTGAT
>Ga0233433_10000648_pt1 | contig 36294 bp, 30 predicted proteins | sample SI_122_August201_5_FD_179868 | JGI IMG/M metagenome (GOLD analysis project Ga0233433, IMG submission 179868) | Seawater microbial communities from Saanich Inlet, British Columbia, Canada - SI_122_August2016_100_MG | ecosystem: Environmental > Aquatic > Marine > Inlet | place: Canada: British...
TATGATGCTGCCACCCACACCGAATATGGCGCAAAAGCGAAAACAGAAGATCAGTGATTCACGAACTCGAGGCGTTAGCCCCGCGCCCCAATTCTGACCGGCAACCGGCCCGATAGCTGCTGACAGAGCGTATAGAACCACCAAGGCCAGCCCTTCGATACGTGTGGCCACACCGAAGGCAGCAACGGCACCCACGCCATAGGATGCCACAATGGCGGTCAGGACCGCGGCGGCCAGCGGATTAAGCATCTGGTTCACCGACGCCGGTATGCCGATATGCAAAATGTCTTTAGCCGATCGCACAAACTTTGCCCAACCTGGCCAGAATGACGTGATCAGGTGTTCACGGAAATGCAGAATACACAGCGCACCGACCAGCGTGAAAAGGCGGGCCAACAACGTGGCCCATGCTGCACCGGCGATTTCCATGCGCGGCGCCCCCAACAGGCCAAAGATCAGAATAGGGTCTAGTATGGCGTTGAGAATCGCGGATCCCAACATAATCAAGCCCGGCCACTTGGCATCGCCACAGGCGCGGATCGCGCTGTTGCCGGTCATCGGGACAACCAGGAAGACAATACCTATATACCACGGCACCATGTAGGCGGTGATATAGGGCATGGTCTCGTCATCTGCCCCCAACAATCGGAAAGTCGGCTCTATGGTTACGATGCCAAGCAGGGTGAACACCGATGAGATCAGAAACGTCAATGTAAGGGCATCTGTGGTCAGGCGTTGGATATGATCCCGGCTGGACCCGCCAATAGCGCGAGATACAACAGAAGAGGTGCCAGCACCCATGCCGATGCCCAACGAAAACAAGAGCATGGATACAGGGGCGACGAATCCCATGGCGGCGAGCGGTACTGTACCGAGTTGCCCAACGAAAAACATGTCGGTGATACTGACGGCAACAATGGCGAAGATTCCCCACACCATGGGGACCGTCATGTTGGTGACGTGTTGTCCGACCGAGCCTGTGGTCAGGCGACCAGCAGGCGCCATTTCAGTTTTCGACATGGTTTGTGATTCTATGTTCTGAACGAGGGAGCGTATTTCAGGCGTTATATCCCTGAACAAATTTTTTGTCGAACCTTCCCGAGTTTAATTCACTAGGTGTTTCCGTGAGGCGAGCATAACTATGATTGGACGGACAAGTTCCCACATTATCGCATAAGGGCAGGGGCGAGCATGTTTCAACGACGTATACCGGAATCGTTACGCCATGCCCCAAATCCGGGCATCAAAGGCGTTGCTATGTTGGCGGCTGCGGAAAGCGCCACACGCGGTATACTGCTCTCGGTCTTTCCTATTGTGATCTACAGAAACTTCGGTGACGCGGAATCTGTCTCCGAAGTGTATCTGGTCATTGGAATTGCGTCGTTTATCCTGGCGCTTCTGTCACCTGCAATATCCCGCCTGATTCCCCGACGGTGGTTTTACTCAATTGGCGTTGTGGGGATTGCCGGTGGGGCCATGTTGACCGGTACAGCAAGTGGCTGGCTTGTTGGTGTGGGGCTTGGTGTGTCTACGTTGGCTTCTGTCATTACGTCCATTTCTTTCAATGCCTACGTTATGGATTACGTGGAGCGCACAAACCTGGGGCAGTTCGAAACCACACGGTTGTTCTACAGCGGCACCTGTTGGGCCGTGGGGCCGTTTCTCGGCGTTTGGCTCATGGGTCAATGGGCACTAGCGCCGTTTGTGTTCGCCGCGGTCGCGGGATGTGTACAGTTGATCGTGTTTTGGGTTTTACGACTGGGCAATGGCAAGGTGATCACCAAGGCGCGCCGCCGGACCGCTAACCCGCTGGCCTTCTTGCCCCGTTTCTTTGCTCAGCCACGGCTGATTGCCGGGTGGATTTTTGCTGTTGTCAGGTCATCCGCATGGTGGGTCTATATTATATATGTCCCCATTTATGTGGTGGAGAGCGGCTACAGTGAACAGTTGGGCGGCCTGACCGTATCTATCGCCAACGCTTTCCTGTTTATCACGCCATTCATGCTGCGTTGGATGCAGGCCCGGTCTATTCGACAGGCTCTGCTGACCGGTTTTGTGTTATCCGGGACTTTCTTTTGCCTCGCCTTCCTTGCTTCAGGGGTGCCTGAAATCACCATCGTAGCGTTGATCCTGGCCTCCCTGTTTCTGGTGTTGCTGGATATCAGCGCAGGCCTGCCATTTCTCATGGCCGTTAAGCCGTCAGAGCGCACCGAGATGTCGGCTGTTTACGCCACGTACCGTGATGTATCTGGTGCCATTGCGCCGGGTGTTGTGCGCGGAGTTCTGGTGTTTGCTGGCTTACCCGCCGCGTTTGCTGTGGCTGGGCTGGCACTGATTGCGCTGGTGCCACTTGGGCTTAAGGTGAACAAACGGCTTGGTGCCAAGCGTATCACGGCAACAGTTTAGGCCTCTTTACGGAATATGAGGCTGAGATTATTGGCTGGCATGTCGACAATGTGGTCTAGTTTAAGGCCGTTAGCCGTCGCTAGAATTTCCACATGACCAAGTTCACGGATACCCCATTTCGGGTTTTGGTTTTTGAGCCACTCATCAAATGAACCATTGCTGGGTGCAAGGGCCACGCCATCTTGTTTGTAGGGGCCGTAAAGAAAAAGAACACCCCCGGCACCCAGTATTCTTCCAGCGCCCTGTATCAGACCCTCGGTACTGGCCCAGGGTGAGATATGGATCATGTTCATGCACATGATAGCCGCAGCGGCTTCTACGGGCCATGGGTTTCCTTGAGTATCCAAATGTACGGGGTCAAGGACCGCACCACCCGTATCGCTGGCCCAGCTGAGGATACTACCGAAGTTATCGCGATCAATATCGGTGGGCTGCCAGGTTAAGGTCGGAAAATGCGGGGCAAAATAGGCCGCATGCTCACCTGCACCACTGGCGATTTCCAGCACCGTGCCGGTATCCGGTAGCACGTCTTTAAGGACGGACAGAATGATGTCTCGATTGCGCTGCGTCGACGGTGAGTGTCGTCTGGATGCTGTATCCACAGATTTAGGCCGCGCCCGCACCTGCGGTTGCCGTATCCCGAATAGACTCAGCCTGCTGCAAATCGACGGAAACAAGTTGGGACACGCCGCGTTCGGTCATGGTCACACCAAACAGGCGGTCCATACGGGCCATGGTCATTCGGTGGTGGGTGATCAGGATAAAGCGGGTGCCTGAACCCTTGGCGATCTTCTCAACCATGGAGCAGAAGCGATCCACGTTGGCATCATCAAGCGGGGCGTCGACCTCATCCAGCACACAGATGGGGGCCGGATTGCTGAGGAATGCGGCAAACAGTAGCGCCGTCGCCGTTAAGGCCTGCTCACCACCGGATAGCAGTGAGAGCACCTGAAGTTTCTTGCCGGGCGGGCTGGCCATGATTTCAAGACCTGCTTCCAGCGGATCATCGGCATCTGTCAGATGAAGGTGTGCGGTACCGCCGCCAAATAGCTGAACAAACAGCTTCTGGAAGTTCTCATCCATTTCCTTGAAGGCTTCCAGCAACCGTTGGCGACCTTCACGATTTAGCTCTGCAATGCCACGGCGCAACTTGCCAATGGCCTCAGTCAGATCATCACGTTCGGAATTCAGGGTGTCGATCTGTTCGGTCAGTTCTTCGGCTTCCTGCTCCGCGCGAAGATTAACCGGTCCCATGGTGTCGCGTTCTTTGGTCAGACGCTCGACCCGGCGTTCGGCGGATTCCATATCGGGCAATTTGGTGTCTTCGGTAATTTCCGCCAGCTCAGCCAGGTTTTGCGGTGTGGTTTGCAGTTTCTCCGACACCCGTTCTGCAATGGACTCGATGGTCACGCGATTTTGCTCTACGATACCTTCGGCCCGCGCACGCGCTTCACGGGCATCGGCCAGCGCACTTTCAAACTCACGCAACACCTTGGCCGAATCGTTGACCCGGTTTTCACTTGCTGCAAGTTGATCGGCCATGCCCTGGCGTTTCTTTTCAGCACCTTCGACCATACCAGCCAGTTCCAGACGCTTGGTCTCGATTTCTGATGGCAGGCTCTTCAAGCGTTCCTGCTGGGCGCCCAGGGCTTCCAGGCGAGCTTCCAGTTGCTCGATCTGGCCTGCGGCACCTTTCTGGCGGTTCTGCCATGATTCCAATTCGCGGACGATATCGGCAATGCGGCGCTCACGCTCTTCGGCGATCCGGGCATGACCGGCATACTGGCTTTGGCATTCTGCCTGATGGGTGCGGCGATCGGTCAAGTCCTGACGGACGGCTTCAAGGCGACCGCGCTGGTCTTCCATAGCCGGCATGCTGGCGACGGCTTCCTGTGCTTCTTTTTCACGAACAGCGATTTCGTTCTGGTCGTTGTTGAGGGCCGCAATCTGTTCTTCCAATGCGGTTACGCGGGATGAACGAGCCGCCGCTTTTTCTTTAAGCGCCCCTTGAAGTTCACGCGCCACGGCCAGTCGCTTTTCAGCCTCGTGCGAGGTGCCGCGTGCGGCGCGTTGGGCCTCGGTTGCCTCTTCCACGTGCGTGCGAGCTTCTGTGGTGTTGGCACCGGCCCGTTCTGCATCACGGGTGGCGGTTTCAATCTCGGTTCGGACCTGCGCCAGTCTGTTGCGCTGCTCCAGGCGCATAGCGGCACCGGTTGCTGCATCGGGAGAGACGGTAAAGCCATCCCAACGCCACAGCCAACCGCTGGAACTAACCAGTCGCTGGCCCGGTTTCAGGTCGGTTTGCAGTTTACGGCCGGTGTCTTCGTCGGCAACCACACCGACTTGAGACAACCTTCGGGTCAGGGCTTTGGGGCCGCTCACCATTCCCGACAAGCGTTCAGCACCAGCGGGTAGTGCGGCGGCATCATCATAGCCATCAAGCGTCCGCCAGTGTACGGCGGACGGCTCATCTGCCGGTGCCGACAAATCATCACCCAAGGCAGCACCAAGAGCACCCTCGTAGCCGGACTTCACATTAACCGCATCGATTAGTGGCGGAAACATTTCAGGCTCTTCGCTTTCCAGAACGGTGGACAGGGCTTTTTCTTCAGCCTGAAAACCGGTGAGTTTGGATCTGGCTTCGGCTTCGGCGGCGCGGGCGGCCTCGACCTCGGTACTGGCAGCCTCACGGGCAGCTTCGGCCGCATCGATGGCTTCGCGTGCCTGTTCCAATCCCCGTTCAGCATCGGCAACATCGGTATCGGACGCGGTCAGGTTCTGCGCTTCGCCTGATTCTTCCAATAGCGCACTACGTTGTTCCTGGGTCACATCCATGCGCTGCAAAATCTGTTGCAGTCGCGATTGCAGATCACCTGCGGCCCGTTCCAGACTGGCCCGGCGCGCTTCGGCAGCCGCCAATTCTTCGGTCAGGTGGGTGTGCTCTTCGTCCAGTTCCAGAACGTTGGTGTTGGCTAGTTTCAGGGTTTCAGCGGACTCGGCGACGGCTTCATCTTCGCCAGTCCGGCTTTCTTCCAGTTCGGTGCTCTCCGCATCCAGTCGTTTGATGGCTTCGACCGCATCATGGGAGCGTTCTTGTTCCCGTTCGATATCCTGCGCAATCTGGGTCAGGCGTTCGCCGCATTCTTCCTGTTCGCGCAGAATACGTGCTTCTTCGGCGCTCAGGCCATCGCGGGCGATGGTCAGGCGTTGCAGCTCAGCTGCCGCCGCTGCTTCAGCCTCACGAAGCGCCGGCAGGTCAGCGGCAGCTTTGGTTTGTTCCAGCGATGCCGTCGCCGTGCGGCGGGTCAGTTCATTGACCGTGTCTTCGGCGGATTGCTGCACAACACGGGACTCGTTCATGGCGGTATCAGCCTGCACCCATTTGAGATGGAACAGGGTGGCTTCCGCTTTGCGGATATGATCGCTTAGATTCCGGTAGCGATTGGCCTGACGGGCCTGTTTTTTGAGACCCTGTAGCTGAGTTTCCAGTGTGCCAAGAATATCATCCAGGCGCTCCATGTTGGTTTCAGCCGCACGCAGGCGAAGCTCTGCTTCATGGCGGCGGGAATGCAGCCCGGTGATACCGGCTGCTTCTTCCAGAATATGACGCCGATCCGTGGGTTTTTGAGAAATGATCTGGCTAACACGGCCTTGCGAGACAAGTGCTGTCGAGCGCGCACCCGATGCGGCATCGGCAAACAGCAGTTGCACATCACGGGCACGTACTTCCTTACCGTTGACGCGGTACGTGGAACCTTTGTCCCGTTCAATCTTACGGGTAACTTCCAGGTCGGAAAACTCATTGAACTGGGCTGGTGCCACGCGGTCACGGTTATCAAGGGCAAGTGCAACCGTGGCGATGTTACGACTGGGGCGAGATGCGGTGCCACCAAAAATCACATCTTCCATTTCCTTGCCGCGCATCTGCTTGGCCGACGTTTCGCCCATAACCCAGCGCAGGGCTTCAACCAGATTGGATTTACCACAACCGTTGGGGCCCACAACGCCGGTCATGCCGGGTTCAACCGGCATTTCCGTGTTATCTACAAAGGACTTAAAGCCCGATAATTTTAGTTTTGTAAATTGTAGCAACTCAGTTGAACCCCATTTATGTTCGCCAGCGTCGTATGCTGGTCCACATGATTATTAATTTAGTGCGTCGTTCAGAACCTTGCGGAACTCATCAGGCCCCATGGCCCCTTCAATTTTTTCACCGGTGTCACCAATGATGAACGTTGGTGTTGCCTCGATGCCAAATTCGTCACTACCCGCTTCGGCGCGGGTGCGGATGCCGTTCAGTAAGTCCTGATCCTGCAAGCACGCCATCACATCATCCGAAGACAGGCCGCCAAACTTTGCCACCGCTGTCAGGGCACCGATGGCATCCTCTGACTGGCTCCAGTCGGATTGCTTTTGAAAGAAAAGCTCAAGCATACCAAAGTACCGTTCCTGTGGTGCGCAGCGTGCAATCATGGCCGCCGCCATGGCGCGATTGCCAAGTGGATAGTCACGATAGACGAGGCGGACTTTACCGGTATCAATAAACTCCTCCATGACCATGGGCAGGGTGTTTTTGTGGAATGCCTTACAATGCGGACAACCCAATGACGAATACTCATAAATCGTCAATGGGGCGTTCGGATCGCCCAGTGATCTTTCTTCCAAAGCGGTGGCTGTATCCAGTATTTCACTGTGTGCCTCACTATTTCCGAGCAAAACTGCCCCGGAAACGAGAAAAAGCATACTAACAGCAACCGCAACACTTTGTATATATTGACGCAAATTGGCCTCCATAACCACAACATATTGAACTATAGAATCGGGAGTGCCCCAGAGTCGAGCCAATGTTTTCCACAATTCCGGTTTTTCTACCCTTATCGTTGATACAGAATACGGCAATTAGAGGGCGAGCTACGCGCGCGGCCCATTTTTCAGGAGTTTATCATGCCAGCACCCAGCAAAAAAACGCTCACTAAACCGCCTAGACGCGTGTTCCAGACATTCATGGATTTCCCCCTGAGCACGGATATGGATGCGTTTGACGCAGATATAGCAATCATGGGCATCCCACACGGAGATCCCTACAATATTGATGAAGTCACCAACGATCAGACCAATGCACCTACAGCCATTCGTCAGGCATCGGATCAGCTTATCATGGGTAGCAAGCATTGGGATTTCGATATCGATAGCACGCTGCTGAATGGCCGCGATATCAAGGTTGTGGATGTGGGTGATGTACGGGCGGATGCGCGTGAGCTCTCCCACCATTACCAGCGAGCCGAAGAGGCGGCGCGAAAGGTTTTCAGTACAGGTGCCAGCCTGATTACGTTTGGTGGCGATCACGGTGTGCCGATTCCGGTCATGCGGGCGCTGGACGTGTTGGGCGAGACCATCACACTGGTCCAAATTGATGCACACATTGATTGGCGCAATGATGTGAATGGCGTTGAAGAAGGCTATTCCAGCCCCATCCGACGGGCGTCAGAAATGGGTCATATTGACCAGATTTATCAACTGGGCATTCGGGCATCGGGCAGTGCACGCGAAGAAGAAGTCAAAGCCGCCCGCGCGTATGGCTCAAACATCATCACGGCTTATGATATTCACGACAATGGCATGCAGTCGGTTCTGGACCGGATCCCGGATGGCGGGCATTACTATCTGACTATTGATCTGGATGGCATGGACCCGGCTATTGCCCCCGCTGTTATGGCGCGCACGCCGGGCGGGTTATGGTTCCATCAGGCCCGCACACTGATCCATGGGCTTATCGGTAAGGGGCGACTTGTGGGTATGGATTTAAACGAAATCGCCCCTAAATATGATCTGGGTGATGTTACAGCGATTACGGCTGGCCGCATGGCGGTGAATTTCATCGGCAAAACGGTTCAGGCCGGGTATTACGACTAGGCCTTGTCCTCGCGCCGTGCGATGGCGTGCGCCAGTTCTTCCAGCGAACGGCGTAGATCGTCGTCGTCTACGTCCGTCAGAAGCGCTGTAATTTCGGCCACTTTTTCCGGGTCCAGTGGTTGTTTTTCGATCTTGGCCTGTTTCGGCATATCGGGCAGTGGGGCTTGCGTCAATCGCACGCCTTGCACGGCGTTATAGCCAAAATACCCGTTGATGCGCTCCAGTAGTACAGGTTCCAGATGTTGAAGTTCCACCGCAATGGACCCCGATGCCACCCGCAGGTGAAGCGTGCCGCCGGACCGCTTGTTACGGGGATAGGTAATGCGTTCAGGCGATGACAGGGCAGCCAGATTATCGCCCACAACCCGTGCCCATTCGGCGATGAGTTCGCCGGACGAAAACCCGCGGCGCCCGTAAGCGCGTTTGGTCAGGCCACCGACCTGCTGACCCACAAGGCGGGCCGTGCCGCCACGTTTGGGCGGTAACTTCTTGTCAGCATAAGTGATGTTCGGGTTTTTCTGGCTCATACACAATGGTACGGTTAGCCACATGGCAGAGCAAGCAACAGCATTACAGTTACTGGATTGGTATGGTCGCGAGCGTCGGACCTTGCCGTGGCGGTCCGACAACCCTGATCCCTACCGCGTGTGGTTATCTGAGGTGCTGCTCCAGCAAACCACCGTCGCAACGGTAAAACCCCGGTATCAGAAATTTCTTGAGCGCTGGCCCGATGTTCTGGCGCTGGCCGCCGCCTCACTGGATGATGTGCTGCATGAGTGGCAGGGATTGGGGTACTACGCCAGAGCCCGTAACCTGCACGCTTGTGCGCAAAAGGTGGTAGGCGACCACGGCGGGCGTTTTCCGGATACTGAGGACGGTTTGATCACCTTACCCGGTATCGGGGATTATACCGCTGCGGCCATTGCCGCTATCGCATTTGGTCAGGATACAGCCCCGGTGGATGGCAATATCATCCGTGTCATATCCCGGCTTGATGCCATGGACGATAAAATGCCGGCGGGTAAACAGCGGGTGAAGGTCCGCGTGTCAGAATTGGCACCACCAGGGCGGGCTGGTGATTTCGCCCAGGCTATGATGGATCTGGGTGCCGGTATCTGCACGCCCAAGAATCCTAAATGCGACCGGTGTCCTTGGGTATCTGAGTGCCGCGCCACAAAACAGGACGATCCAGCTTTGTTCCCGCGAAAGGCCGCCAAGAAAGAACGGCCCACACGATACGGTGTGGTTTTTTGGCTAACGGACGGTGATGGCCGGGTGCATTTGCGTCGCCGCGCGGAAAAAGGGTTGTTGGGCGGGATGATGGAATTCCCGTCAACCGACTGGCTGGAGGCTCAGGAAGATGATGCCACGGTCGCCGGACAGGCACCGCTACCCACAACTGTATGGCACGCTCTGGATGGTGAGGTCGCTCACACCTTCACCCATTTCCATCTTCGGCTTCAGGTGTGGACAGGGCAGACCGGCGAGAGCCGTAATTTGGACAATGGCGTATGGGTTCACCCATCCGACCTGGGCAGCCATGCCCTGCCGACCGTTATGAAGAAAGTCGTTGCCGTCATTCCCCTTTAGAAACCGTTTCCAGGCGTTCCATTTATCCCTCCCGATAAGCTTTTAAAGCGATCCACAGCAATCCACTTGCGGCCACCATATAGCTGGCGAACATCAAGCAGATGTTTTCAATAGGAATTCCCTGATCCATCATGAAGCCCATGGTCACAGGCCCCAGCGCTGAGGCGAAGACCGAGATGGCATAGAACAACGACTTGATGGCACCCAGGTTTTTCACGCCATAGATCTCAGCCCACAATGTGGTCAGCCCGGTAAAGGCGAGTCCGGAACTGAGGCCGAACAGGAACAGGTAGGGCCAAGCCCACCAAGCGTCGTCAAAGGCCCATACCAGGATCAATCCGGCTACCATGGGCATCAGAAAGGCTGGTAAGACCCGCACGGCCGTCAACCGGTCGATGAGGGGGCCGGACAGCAGCATGGAAATGATGGTGCCTGTGCCGTAGACCCAATAGCTGCCTGTAAACCACGTGGCGTCCCAGCCCTTTAATTCTGCCAGCGACAAATGATGAAAGAATAGCGCGGTGCCAACGAACGATGGTGCCAGCACGGCTGGCATTAGCAAGTAATACCGGTAATCCCCGAGAACCTCGCGCCGGGACCAGGACGATGCATCGGTCTCCAGCTGTTCTTTATCCAACTGGTCCTGAAGGGCCTGATGCCTGATGTGGTGCCCTTTCAGCAACCACATGGCGACGGGCAGGACGATGACCACCGTTGCCAGTGCCACACCGCTATAGGTGGTCCGCCAACCAACAATCGATATGGCCAGAACCATGAGAACGGGCAGGATGGATTCGCCGATGGAAAACCCGATAGACGACAGGCCAACAGCCTTGCCCCGATCTTTGGGAAAATATCGAGCCATTGCCGTTGACCCGGTGAGGCTCATGAGGCCCTGACCGGTCTGGCGCAACAGAAATATAGCCACGATCAATAATGTGGCGGACGGCACCCATGCCATAAATACGCAGGCACCCGCCAGCGCCAGAATAACACAGGCGGTATAGCGGGGCAGGGTGACCCGATCAATTAACTGGCCGGTCCAGGGCAACAGCAGAGCACTGGCCAATGTCCCGACCATATAAATGCCACCCCACGACGTGTAGGTCAGGTCGAATTCCATCCGTATGGCCGGACCAAAAATGCCAATGAAGTAGGTTTGCCCGAAACTGGAGGCCATCACCATGACGAACCCGAAGCCCAGAAATCTGAGGTTATTGATGGCAAATTGCAGGTAGCTGAACAAATGGATCATGATGAATGTACGCTATACCGAAAGCTGGAAGGGCTGGTCCAAATCGAACGGTTGCTGGGCACTCCTGTAGAGAGCCCAATTATGCCGAGTCTCTACTCGGTAATATTAGTCATCGTAAGAGATTAGGGAGTGGAACGGAACACCATTTAATTTTTCTCGTCCATTCAGGAAATTTAATTCGATGATGCACGCTGTGCCCACAACGTCCGCCCCGGCACTGTCCAGTAAATCCAGCGACGCACCCATTGTGCCGCCTGTTGCCAACAGATCATCCAGTACAACCACCCGGTCACCCGGTTTTACAGCGTCATCCTGAATTTCAATAATATCCGTGCCGTATTCCAGCTCATACTCAAAACTGATGGTGGATCCCGGTAGCTTGCCTTTCTTGCGTACCATCGCAAAACCGATACCCAGTTTCAGGGCCAATGGTGCCGCAACAAGGAACCCGCGCGATTCGATACCAACCAGCACATCCGGTTTGTGCTTCGATACATGTTCGGCCAGCCGATCAACGGCAACTTTCCAGGCCTCGGCATGGGCCAGCAGGGTGGAAATGTCATAAAACAGGATGCCGGGGATGGGGAAGTCCGGAATGGCGCGGATATGATCTTTAAGGTCCATCGGGGAATGTGTCCGTATTCGAATTGAAGTCTTCACTAAAACGCCGCCCTGATTGCTCAGCGCGGCGTTTTTGAATTTATAGAGCAGCTACTTAATTCAATGTGCCCAGGTACTCGATCAAGTCAGCCCGTTTGCCGTCTTTTTTGATCCCACCGAAAGACATTTTGGTTTTCTTCATAAACTTCTTTGGTTTTTTCAGAAACCCATCCAGGTTTTCTTCGTCCCAGACTAGACCACCAGCAGCAGCTTCGCTCATGGCATCGGAATATTTGAAGCCATCAGCGGTTGCCGCAGCACGGCCCACGATACCGAAAAGGTTCGGCCCCATTCCGTTTGCGCCACCACTTTCGACAGTATGGCATGCCTTGCATTTTTTGAAGATTTTTTCGCCTTTTGCCACATCAGCATAAGCAGGTGCAGATACCGCGCTCATAATAGCAACGGCGGCAACAGCGATGGAGGAAATCAGTACTTTTTTCATAGAGTCTCACCTTGTTGAACTAAAATTCTTTGGCCTCAGCGGCATTATTAGCGTCAATTTGCAGATATTCAACCATTCAAAACGCGTTACGATGATCATCTCATAATTGATTCAGGTCGTACCAGATACCAAAATCGCGTTGGAATGTGTATAACGACCGCCAAGTTTGGGCAAATTCTTCATCCTCTCGGCTATATTCTTGTGCGGTCACGCGCCATGCGTGGGCAAGGCTTTTCAGAACGTTATCTGGTAGTCTCAGAACATCAACGCCTGCGCTGGTAATTCGTTTCAGAGCGTCCAACTGCGTTGCTTCTCCATCAGCCAGGCCTTGGCGCGTGTTGTCGCCACAGGCGATTTCCAGGTACCCCTGGTGATTAGCTGTCAATGATTGCCAGGTTTCCAGCCGCATCATTAACACCAACAATGTTGAGCGATGATGCCATCCGGGGAAGTAGTAGTAGTCTGCTACCCGGTGGAGTTCGAACCCAAGATCAACGGACGGTAAAGACAGCTCTGCCGCATCGATCTCGCCATCTTTGAGCGCTTGTGCAACTCTACCCGGTAGCATGGTCACGGGTTCAGCACCCAGTTTGCTTACGATGGCCGCGCCCGGGCCATCAATACGCATGCGAAGCCCCGCAAAATCCTCAGGGGATGTTATCTTTTTATTGGACCAGCCCGCAGACGCTGCGCCTAATAATCCACAGGGTAGGGCGTGTAGATCCCGGTTATGATAAATGCTGTTTAGCTCTTCCATCCCGCCACCGGCGTAAAGCCAAGCTAGAAGTTCTGTGGGTGTCGGTCCGAATGGTGCGCCGCCGAAAAGTCCAAGGGCCGGAATTTGATCAACGGACAGGACCGGCGCGGTATAAGCCACATCTACGGCGCCTGATCGTACAGCTTCCATTAGTTCTGATGCGGGCGCCAGGGTGTCGGGTTCATGAAATCGTACTGTACTGGCACCACCCGACAGGGTTTCGATTTGCTTTTCCAACCGGCGTGGCAGATCACCAAACAAGGGCATATCAGATGGAAATGCACTGGCCAGTTCCCAATTCAAGCCGCCGCCGTCATCGCCCGAGGGTGCCGCAGTGTTGGATAGTTCAGTGACGGGCACTGTTTCTACTATATTGCCTTCGGGCGGAATGACCGTGTCATCCACGGTTTCTGAATCGAGGGTGCGTTGGGGCCCCGCTTCCAATTCATTCGGAATCAGGCGCGGTGCAACAACTGATGCACCGAACAGTATGCCGACCACAGCGCCGATAACGATACCAACAATGAGTTTTTGCATAGCGAACCAGAATTCTAATACGGTCTGATATGAGGCCGCATCGTCACACTGTTGTCAATTGTTCTACCGTCATGAAATTTTAAAAATGACGACCAGCCTTGAAAACGCTGTAAATTGATCCGCATAATAGCGTCCCATCCTGTCGTACTGGAAATCAGGCATAAGAGTGGAATGATTAAAGCCGTTGTTACATCGTGGATATTCGTCACCGTCTTGTGGGTGTCGCCTCTGAGTGCGCATGCCGCCGAGGAGGTTGCGCCACCGGCTGAGGCCGCCCGATTCGTGACCGCACTGGGCGAGCAGGCGATCAAGGTGTTGTCAGACCAGTCCATACCTCTTGAGCAACGAGAAGAGCAAGTGCGCCAGTTGCTGTCACGTAACTTCGCCCTCGATAAGATCGGTCGGTTCGTTTTGGGCCGGGCCTGGAAAAAGGCAACCGAGGCCCAGCAATCAGAATATTTGCAACTGTTTTCCAAATACGTTTTGACCACTTATTCCCGCAGACTGGGTGGCTACGCGGGTGAGGAGCTTGAGATTGTGAAAGCGCAACCCATGGGTAAGCGGGACGCCGTCGTTTTGTCCAAGGTCCATCGTGCCGACGCCGCACCGCTGAACTGCGGCTGGCGGGTTCGGCTGGACGAGAATCGTTTTCAGATTATGGACATCATTGTTGAAGGCGTCAGTATGATATCAGTACAGCGCTCAGAATTTGCAGCCGTGGTCAAGAATCAGGGGGTGGATGGCCTGATTGAAAGCTTAAGAATGCAGGTAAGCAAGTACACGGCACAAGCGTCCTGAAGGCGATTGGAGGAGGGGCATGGCAAAATTTACAGCATGGTGCCAGCGGTCAATGGCAATACTGTGTGTGATCGGTGGGTTGTTCCCAGCCACCGTACAGGCCAGCACATTTGAAGATGGTTGGGCGCACTATCAACAGGGCGATTTTTACGGCGCGGTACAGATATGGTTGCCGTTGGCGGAATCTGGTGATGCACGGGCGCAATATAATGTTGGCCTGATGTTCGACGAGGGTCGCGGCGTCGTACAGGACCAGGGCAAGCGTTGGAATGGTGGCAACGTGCCGCAGGGGGCGGGAATTACCGCGCCATGCACAATATGGCACTGGCCTTTATCAGTGGAGCCAATGTACCGCAGGATTTTGGCCGAGCCGTAGAGCTGCTGCAACAGGCCGCCGCCGCTGGCTCAGTCCGGTCCCAATATACCCTTGGAAAGATGTATTACTACGGAAGCGGATTGGACGCTGATGCCGACGAGGCATTTCGATTGATTCTCATGGCCGCCGAGGCGGGCTTCCACAAAGCGCAATATAATGTTGGTAAGATGTACCGCGACGGTGACGGGGTGACCGAAGACAAGCCTGAAGCCTTCAAATGGTTTCTGGCGGCGGCTCAGCAGGGCTACGCAAAGGCGCAAAATCATGCCGGTGTTCGGTTTGCGCGCGGTGAGGGCGTTGAAAAAGACGAGATACGAGCGCTCATGTATCTCATTCTGGCCGACCGAAACGGCTATACGGCGGCCCATCAGAACGTGATCGATTTGTCGGCCCGGATGCCGGAGGACCTCGTACAACAAGCGATGGATATGGCCCGCGCATGGAAACCCGTGGCCAGACTTGCCTGGTAAACTGGTTCAGGTTGTGGTTTGGCACCACAGGCAATGTCCGATTTGCGGCGTAGAGCAGACTATAGTTCCGGTTCTCGGAAACTTCTGAGAATGGCCCTAAGCGGACAAGAACAATCTGCAGCCAAGAATTTCAACGATGTCCCAAATCAGACATCAGTGAACCGATATGCTTGTGATATTATGCACTATAGTAGTTGGGAGCAACGATTTCAGCATACTGTTATCGTGCACCAGAGTGTATGAAAAATTTCTGTTTACATTTTTGGAGGACGTATGAGCCTGGAACGTTTTAAAGCCGACGTAACACCCGAAACCGTCATCGCCGCACTCAACCGAGATGGCGCCGTAATCATCGAGTCGCTTGCCAACGACGTGACTATTGACCGCGTCGTCGACGAATTTCGCCCCGAATTCGACCGGGTCGGCACGGCGGTTCAGAACGATTTCAACGGCTATACGACGCTACGGATTGCTAGCGTTCTTGGTTTTTCTCCCACCTCAGCAGACCTGATTGGCCATCCCTTGGTACTGGAAGTTGCCGACAGTATCCTGTTACCAAACTGTGTCAATTACCGTATCGGCAGCACCTCCGGGATTGAGATCCATCCGGGCGAAGCCCAGCAAGTGCTGCACCGGGATGACTCCATGTATCCATTGCGTGTGCCAGGTGTTGAATGGCAGTTCTCAGCATTGTGGGCGCTCGACGATTTTACCATTGAGAATGGCGCTACCCATGTGGTACCGCAAAGCCACCTGCAGATCGATTCGGAAATCGTTCCTGTGTCAGAGGAAATTGCACCTGCGACAGAGGAAAGCGTGCAAGCGTCGATGCCTAAGGGGTCGCTCTTGTTGTATCTTGGTTCTGCGTGGCATGGCGGTGGCGCCAATCGTTCAGCTCATCCGCGCATGGCTCTAGTCAACACCTATGCGTTGGGTTGGTTGCGTCAGGAGGTCAACCAGTACATCGATATTCCATCGGATGTCGCAGCACGCTACCCTGAGCACATCCGTCGACTACTCGGCTATCAGATGCACGGTGATGACCTCGGTCATCATCGCACCGATAAGGTTAACTCGGCTTGGGTTACCGACTGGCAGCGTTCGGGTTTGCCACGCGAGTGAGTGCTGGCTCTTAATCACTCTGAATGTCTCTTCTGGCTATTCTCAGAAGCTGTTAACGGCTTTCAAATACGACTGTTCTTGAGGCAGAATCAGATATTCGAGCCAACGGCCTCTGGTTTCTCACTCTATGAGTTACTATTCTCAATTTATGAGACAATTCACATAGGCTCTAACTGCGATAAACCTTGTGTTTGGGGCGTTCAGCCAAGATGTTTTCCTTGGCGAAAGAGGTTACTTCCTTGAAGGCGTCGCTCTGAATGAATTCCTGGTAGGCTTCATGCTCATTCCAGTTGCTGACAATCAGGAATGACCCTTTTTCGTCCACGTCTTCATACAGGTGTGATTCGTCATGGCCGTCGGCTTCGTTAATAGCCGCGAGAACGGCGCGGAAATTGTCGATGAACTCCTGCTCTTTTCCAGGCAGGGTTCTATAGTCCATTCCAATCGTAACCATCGTGACTTCCTATCTTTTAGTCATTCTAACCAGACGCGATAATGCCGTGCCTCACGATCATGTTCAAACAATGATTGTGGCTCGGCCTGTGTTTCCACGATACGCGACATAACGGCGTCCAGATCGACGGAGCCAGTTTCGCGGATGTGGGCAATAACGTCTTCGGGCATGATATTGATCAGATCATAGGCCGCCCGGGCCGGCATGGCGATGGCGACGACTTGTTTATCGCCTTCTGTTACGCGCACGCGAAGCTCTTGTGATTTTACCGGCCGGTCTTCTGCGGCGGATTTGGGTGGTGGTGAGCCCATCGAGGTAACACGCCGTATGGCCAGACGCGTTGCTGCCGCATGCATGGCCTCGGGTCCAAGACAGGAATTCAGCACATGCCACCACGATAAGTTTACGCCAAGGCTTTCCATCTGTGACAACGCACCGTGAAAAATACGCACACAAAACAGGGATTCAGGAGGGCCGGCAGACCGGAGCCACCACCGTCGTTCGCCCATCAGATCTTCAAATTGCTTTTGAATGGGCCATGTTTTGGGATCGAACAGTTCTTCTCTGGCGAATGGTGCCAATAGAACCTGTATGGCATGGGGCAGGTCTTCACGAATGTATTCCAGTTTTTCAGGGGCAAACCCCATGTCGCACAGGCACTCGAATGCTGGAATGTGATGGCCTTCGTGAACGGCCATGATCAATTCAAGCAAGGCATCGCTCTGTGTCTTTGTGGCGTCCACGGTACAGCCATAATCCAGCAGAACAAGTTCAGGAACACCTGCAGCATTCTTGCGATAGAAAGCATTCCCCATATGGGGATCACCATGCAGCGAGCCACTGATAAAAAGACAATGGAACAGGGTGGTGAGAATGATCCGCGCGATGGCGTGACGGTCATTGTGATGCCAATCCAGAATATCTTCCAGGTACTGGCCTTCTTCCCAGTGCTGAACGAGAACGCCTTCGCTGCACAGCTCGGAAATTACCTCAGGCACGCAAAGACCGGGCACTTGGTTGGCCTGGCGAAAGGAGATTTGGCGATTGGCTTCCGTGCGGTAGTCCAACTCGCGGTCCATGTTTTCTTTTATGGATTGTTTGTAACCATCCAGATCGATGCCCCACTTTTTGGCCGGGCCAACACCGGGAATCATACCAACGATTTTCATCTCGGCTCCCACGGCGTCGCTAATGCCGGGATATCTGATCTTGATGGCGACGTCTGTGCCATCCAGCAATACGCCTCGGTGCACCTGGCCCAACGATGCGGCAATGCCGGTATGATCGATAGATTTAAAGACTTCGCTCGCCGGGCGGCCCAGGCCTTGTTCCAGTGCAGGCAACATATGCTCGAACGGATATGGCTCCACGCCCCGGGTCAATTGAGCGAGCGATGTGTCGCCACCGATTTCCGAAAACATCTGGCCGATCTTCATGGCGCCACCGCGCGCGTCGGAAAATAATTCCGCTAGTGCGGCTTGCGCGTGCTCACGCTCTTTGTCTGATCCGGCCTTTCGTGTGGCCCGAACGCCCATCGCTATTTTCACCAGACTGTGGGCGCGTTTCAGAATGCTCATGAGGCAACTTTGATCCAGACGGCTGTGTCATGGAAAGCAGCACCACCCGCGGGTGCGATCGGCTCTGCACTAGTCAGCACATTGATGCCCTTGCCTTCCTCGAAGGCGTGGTTGGGCCAGATACCCTCGCTGATCACCGTGCCGCGATTGATGCCGGTGTCATGACGGGCATGCAAGACGAGGCTGCCCTGATCATTGCCCATGCGTACACGGTCGCCATCATTGATGTTTAACTCTGCCGCGTCATCCGGGTGAATTTGTACGTCCGGGCGTCCTTCGCGTTTGATGGATGACGGCGTCTCGTTGAAGCTTGAATTCAGGTAAGTCCGTGCCGGTGCCGTGACCAGGCGAAACGGATGCTCTGCTGAGGTTTGGTCAATAATAGTCCAGTGATCGGGTAGCTGCGGCATTGACTCCATCACCCGATTATCCACGTAACCCCGTTTTTTATTTCCAGCCCAGTCAGGTTTAAACCGGAACTTGCCGTCCGCATGACCAAACCCGTTCACAAAATGCGATTCGTCGAACGGGGGTTGGCAATCCAGCCAGTTGGTTTCTTCCATTTCGGCCAACGTGCCGCGCCCTGAATCCTGTAACGTGCGGTCTATAAGTTCACGCGGCGTCATGTGAAAGCCCGGATGGTCCACACCTAACCGTTCCGCCAGACCGCAAAGAACCTCATGGTTGTTACGGCAATCGGGCGGACCATCAATGATCTTGAGGCCCAATGATATATGTTGGTGGCCACCGGCCTTGTAGATGTCGTCGTGTTCCACGAACATGGTTGCGGGCAACACGATGTCGGCCATGGCGGCAGTTTCGGTCATAAATTGTTCATGCACACACACAAACAAGTCATCACGGGCAAAACCCCGGTGAACCTTTTCCTGATCGGGCGCGATGGACATGGGATTGGTATTTTGGATAAACAGGGCCGTTACCGGTGGACCGTCGCCCAGATCCCGTTTGTCACCGCACAGAATGGGGCCGATGCGTGACTGATCCAGTATCCGAATAGTCGGGTCACGCACGTCCAGCCCTTCAATCATGGTGGTGTCCGTTTGGAAAATCGCGCCGCTATTGTGGAATGCGCCACCACCTTCCACGTGCCAGCTGCCGGTAACGGAAGCGATGCTCATGGCCGCGTGCATGTTGGTGGCACCATTGCGGCTGCGGGTGAAGCCATACCCCAGCCTGAGGTATGTCCGCGGCGTTGTGCCAATCATATGGGCCAACGTTTCGATGTGGGCGGCGGGCACACCAGAAATTTCGGATGCCCACACGGGTGTTTTAGTCTTCAGGTGTTCTTCCAGTTCACCCGGTACATCGGTGAACTTTTCCATGAAATCCCGATTGGCCAGATCGTCGCGGAATAACACATGCATGATGGCACAGGCCACCGCCCCATCGGTGCCCGGGTTGACCCGCAGGAACATGTCCGCCTGTTTGGCGGTCCCTGTGTTGTAGGTATCGATAACGACAATCTTGGCACCGCGTTCCTTACGGGCTTTGGTTACGTGAGTCATGACGTTGATCTGGGTATTCACCGGGTTGGTGCCCCAGATGACGATCAAATCGGACACACCCATTTCACGGGGGTCAGGCCCCATTAGAATGCCGGTCCCGGCGATGAAGCCTTGCCACGCTGGTGTGGTGCAGATGGTATCGTATTGTCCGGAGTAGTTTTTGGTATGGCGCAACCGTTCAATGCCATCGCGCATGAGCAACCCCATGGTACCGGCATAATTATAGGGCCACACAGATTCGGATCCATGTTTTTGTTCGGCCTTCAGCAGGGCTCCAGCGACTTCATCAAGCGCCTCGTCCCAAGATATGGCCTCAAATTCACCGCTGCCTTTGGGCCCGGCGCGGCGCAAAGGGGTGGTCAGCCGATCCGGGTGATGGGCACGTTCGGCATAGCGCCCCACTTTCTCACAAACTACGCCTGCGGTGTATGTGTTGTCGCGCGCGCCTCGAACCCGTCCAATACGGGTCGGACTGAGTCGCTCAATCTCCAACGAGCAAACGCTGGGGCAATCGTGGGGGCAGGTGGATAGAACGGAATCATCGGGCATGGCGCGTCAGGACCTTATGGGTGAAACTGATGGTCAGGATGCTAATACTCGGAAAGTTATGCCGCAACCTCGGCTTTTGCGGTACGCGGCAGGCCTAAGGCCAAGATTACGGCTATAATGGAAAGTCCGGCGGCCAGCAAAAAGGCATAGTCAAGCTGGATGGAGCCCACGGCACCGGCCAGCAACGCGCCCAGTGCACCCACGCCGTCCATGATCGAAAAGGCAAGGCCCAGCGTGGTTGATTCTTTTTTGCCCGCATGCTCGACGGCGGCGGCCAATATGGCGGGTCGAATGGCGACCAGTGTGCCAACGGCGATAACCTGTACCACAATCAGGACAAACAGGTTTGGTGATAGAAACATTGCAGCAGCGCCAAGCGCTGCGATCAGGTTTCCGGCAATCGTGATTGGGCGGCGGCCAATGCGGTCTGAAACACTACCGATAAAGGGTTGCAGAAGCGCGCCTGCAAGCAGCATCCCCGAAAATACGATACCGGTCATGCTGATGCTGAGACTATACGTTGTCTGCAAATACAGCGGTATCATGCTCAGGAGCGATATGGCCGCCATGTTGTAGCAGCAAATGAGCATCACAAAACGCATACCGGCCGGGGTACGCCAAGTTTGCCAGATGCCGACAAAATCCGCGCGGGATATTCTGGATTTGGTTTTCTTGGGTACTTTTGCGGCAATCGGGATAAAAGCAACGGCCATAATGGCGGTGGGAATAACACACAGTTGAAGGGTTGTTTGCCAGTCCACATACGTCAACAGGAACCCGGCAGCCAGCGGGCCAGCAACGTCTGATAATGAGCCTCCAATGGCATGAATGCCCAGCGCCTTGGCCCGGGAATTGGGGAATTCCTGCATCAGAACGCCAGTTGCTACCGGGTGCCACACGGCATCGCCAATGCCCGCCACGGCCAGCAGAATCGCCAGCGTCCAGTAATTGGGCGCGAACGACGCGACTAAATAACCCACGGTCACCCACACGAAGGTGAGCAACAGCAACCGCCCGCGATCAGAAATATGATCGGATACCATACCCGCCGGAAAAAACGCCAGGGCTGATCCCGCACTGTGAATAGCGAACAGCATGCCTAACTGAGCCGGGCTCAAGTCCATGGCAAGGGCAACGGCCGGTCCGATAATCCAGACCGCACAAGGGGCAAAATCGTTACAAAAATGTCCCAGGCTGAATCCGTACAGCATGGGTGTCGATGGCTGTGACATATAACTTCCAGATATCGTTAGCCGATGATCGGCATTTCCTGAGGTGCGCGTCGGCTGAGCCACTCGGCACCATCATCAGTGATAACAATGTTTTCTTCGTGAACCATCTGTCGACCGGGGGCGAATTCCATGCCCGGCTCGAGCGTCAAAACCACGCCGGGCTCTAATACCGTCATATCTGTTTCGGTATTGGATGGCCATTCGGTTAGCTGCATACCAAGCCCGTGACCCATACGGCCCACGTCATTGCCTAGTGCGCCACCGGATTCCATCACCGCCCACATGGCGGCCCACACATCGGTTGTGGTGTTGCCCGGTTTAGCGGCTTCAAACCCCGCATCGGTGGACTTGAAAACGGTCTCGTAGGCGCGCATGGCATCATCGGCCACATGACCAAAGCCGAAATTACGATCGAAATCGCAGAAGTAGCCGTCATAGACGGTGCCTGTATCAATGATCAGGATGTCTCCTTCATCAATGATGCGATCACCCGGCCCCATGATGATATTGCCGTATCCGCCCGGTCCGGCACCGCCAACGATATAGGGTGTGCTGTCTGCACCCCGGTTCAATAGGTCTATGCGAAAGCGTTTCACATTTTCGCGCTCACTCTCGCCAGCCTTTAGCGATTGAGGCAGGGCTTCAAACGCATCGGATGCGATTTGACACACATGATGGATTTTTGCCACTTCGGCAGGCGATTTTACATACCGCAACTGATGCAGTTCGGTGGCCACATCGACGATCTCAATACCGGATAAACGATCTCGTAATACTTGATAGTCACCCGCTGGCATTCGCAGCAGGCTTTCGTGACCGAGCGGCACACCAATACGGTTAGACTTGGTTGTCAGTGACGAAAGAGCATCGGCCAGCATGGAGATACCGTCATCTTCCGGCTGTGGTGAATGCCAGGTGCGAATATCATCTACCCATGTGGCGCGCATACCCGCCGCGCCAATGCCGGGGATCACCGCAATGGGTTTTCCTTCACGAGGCAGGACCAGGAACCATGGCCGTGTGGGACTTTCCCAGAACTGGGTGTGGAAGCCAGAAAAATAGCGCACATCTGGTTCAGTGGTCAGCAGAATAGCGTCGATGGACCGGTCATGCATAACGCGTTGAACGCGCGACATGCGGCGCTCGAACTCCGATAACTCGAATCCTCTGGGGGGTGCCTTTCTCATTAGGCGATCTTACTGTCAGAAATCAGATAACCGCAATACGCAGCATTCAAATTTGCGCAATTTGCGTTTTTTATATCTGCGCTATTCGCGACAGTGCCAAATGTGCGACCGTCACACCAAGAATGACTGTAACGATCATAAAGAACAACAGGAGGTATCGGTGGATATTGCCTTCCATCCGGGATTTTTTGGCTCTGACCTTGGCGAACAGGCTGGAGAAATGAGAATTCATGGCGTCGATTTTCATGATCTCGTTGTGCTGCCAGAATTGATAGATAATCAACGTGAACACCACGCCGACGCACAACAGTATGCTTATACCCATAAATGTGTTGGTGAGTGACTTGTCCGCATCAACCATGCTGGCAATCACGACCATTCCACCAAGGGTCAGTAAGGTGGACCCAACCACACGCCACTGCATGTTTTTTACAAACCGCAGGGTTTCTGTGGATTCTCGGTAAAGCATCTGAAGCTCGGCATGGCTAAGTTCATCGAGCTCGCTGGGTGTGACTTCGCCGCCGTCTCGATCGCCTGAATCATCATCTGCCATAGTAAGTTCCTTTTCCGGGTGCCTCCCGCGAAGATGATAGCATCATACAAACGTATGGTTAAGGTTCAGTTAGCGTGAGCCAGGCAAATTGATGCCAATGGTTGGTTCGACGACTGAGCGCTTTCCCGGCAGCTATTGAAAACCTTTGGACCTTGCCAATTTGGGTGGCGCCAGTTAAACCGTCCACACGGTCGGGGTGTAGCGCAGCCTGGTAGCGTGTTCGCTTCGGAAGCGAGAGGTCGTAGGTTCAAATCCTGCCACCCCGACCAATCACAAAGACTCTACGGCAAGAAGTGTTCAGCGGCGATCTTAGCCCGGGGGATTAGCCGGGGGATTAATATGGCCGATCAATGCAGAATTCGATGAGTCCCAGCAGAGCGGATTTTTCCGGACAGTCATCGAAAATGCCTAATGCATCGCGGGCGATGGCGCTGTAATGACGGGCGCGGTCTACGCTGTCATTGAGGGAATTGTTCTGTGACATGAGTTCCAGCGCATGGGCCAGATCATCATCGGTCTGTTCCAGGTCTTCCAGCGTCTTGCGCCAGAAAGTGCGTTCTTCATCCGTGCCCCGGCGGAAGGCCAGAATAACCGGTAGCGTGATCTTGCCTTCGCGGAAATCATCACCGATGGATTTGCCCAATTCGGCTTGCACTGCGGAATAGTCCAGCACGTCGTCGATGATCTGAAATGCGATCCCCAAGTTCATGCCGAAAGCCTTGAGGGCTTCCTGTTCCACCTGCGGTCGGTCCGCCACCACAGCACCAATTTCGCAAGCCGCTGCAAACAGTTTGGCCGTCTTGGCCGTGATTACTTCCAGGTACTGAGGCTCGCCCGTTTCCGTATCGTTGGCGGTCATCAGTTGCATGACTTCGCCTTCGGCAATCACGGATGAGGCGTTGGACAAAATGCGCAACACATCAATAGAGCCGTCTTCGACCATCAATTCGAACGAGCGGCTGAACAGGAAATCACCCACCAGCACACTGGCCTGGTTGCCCCAGATAGCGTTGGCGGACTGGTTACCGCGCCTTAAATCGCTTTCGTCTACCACATCGTCATGCAGCAGGGTCGCGGTGTGAATAAACTCGACACAGGTCGCCAGTGCCACGTGGCGGTCTCCGCCATAGCCACACATGCGCGATGCCACCAAAGTGAGCATGGGGCGTAATCGCTTGCCCCCGGCGGCCACAATATGGCCAGCCAGTTGTGGGATCATGGCAACCGGGCTGTGCATGCGCTTGATGATCTCGACGTTGACGGCCTTCAGATCGTCTGCCACCAGATCGGTCAACGCGTCCAGCGACGGTTGCTTCTTGCGTTCTTCATCGAGGTTGACGACGATGCCCAATGTATTATTTCCCAAGTTATGGCACGATGGTCGTGCTGAGGCCGAGCATACGAATGCCATGACCCCCGGGTCAAGCATGGGTCAAGCACGGGTCAACACAGCTAAAGAGGAAAAATGGACCAAACACCAGATCAAACGCCAGATAGAACAACCGATCACCTGCTTGATGGTCGGGTCACGTTGACCCAACACCGTAAGGGATACCGGGTTGCTATCGACCCGGTGTTTCTGGCCGCTGCCGCCCCGGCGGCAGATGGTGACAGGCTGTTGGAACTGGGGTGCGGTAGCGGTGCAGCGGCACTGTGTCTGGTGGCCCGTGTTTCCGGCGTTTCTGTAACCGGGCTTGAACTACAACCCGAAATGCTGGAACTGGCTCGCCTGAATGTGACGGCGAACGGGTTTGGTCAGTCTATTGAACTGATCAAAGGTGACGTGGCCTCACCGCCTGATCTGGCGCCGTTTGATCACGTGATGACTAATCCGCCCTATATGGCAGCGGGACAGGGCAACCCACCACCTGACCCGGTCAAAGCCATGGCGATGGTGGAAAGTCACGTTCCGTTGGCGCAGTGGGTCTCGTTGGCCTGGTCGGTGCTGAAACCTGGCGGCACTTTTACCATGGTGCACCGGGCGGACAGGGTTGGTGAAATCACAACCCTGATGGAGCAGCATTTCGGTCAGATTGTTATCTGTCCTTTATGGCCGGGACCAGATCGTTCTAGCCCGGCCAAGCGTATTTTGGTGCAAGGAACGAAGGGTGCAGTGGCAGAGACCCTGACAACGGGTGGTCTGATCCTGCATAATGATACAGGTAGCTATACTGAAGAAGCGGATCATATCCTGCGTCATGGTGATGCTATGGCGATTCGCTGAATATGAGATCGCTGGGCAGCGGGTGAAAGCCTTGACCCCTGATACCCCGGCACCCTAAAAGGTAAGTATGTTTGGATTCAGTTTGCAAAAGCTTCTTTTCACCGGGATCGTGATCGCCGCTATTTTTTACGGCTTCCGCTGGTTTACCGAAATGCAGGCGCGCCGCGAAAGAGACGTGCGCACGCGCAGCAATGGCGGTAAGCCGCGTGGTTCTGCCAATGCTGGTGCGGCAAAGTCGGCGGAGCAGGATGTGGAAACCATGATTGAATGCACGGTGTGCGGATCATTTGTGGCCTCGGGTAGCGCGCGGTCTTGCGGTCGTGAAGACTGTCCGTATCCGGGATAATCCAAAGCCATATCTGCCGCCATATCCTCTGTGATTTCCGTGTGTTGACCCGCTCCAAGGCGCTGGCTATGTTGCAGCGCACCTAATGGTTAAACCAAAGGAACGCGGGCATGTCCGGCGCATCTGATAAATCGAAGAGTTTCCAGTCTATCATTCTCGCCCTGCAAACGTTCTGGGCGGATCAGGGCTGTGTGATTATACAGCCCTATGACGTGGAAGTGGGCGCGGGTACGTTCCATCCGGCGACCACGTTGCGCGCACTTTGGCCTGAAATCTGGAACGCGGCTTATGTGCAGCCATCGCGCCGTCCCACCGATGGCCGTTATGGCAAAAACCCCAACCGGTTACAGCACTACTATCAATTTCAGGTGCTCATGAAGCCCAGTCCTACCAATATTCAGGAAATGTATCTGCAAAGCCTCGCCACGATTGGCATCGATCCCGATTACCACGATATCCGTTTTGTGGAAGACGACTGGGAAAGCCCCACGCTGGGTGCCTGGGGTCTGGGTTGGGAAGTATGGTGCGATGGCATGGAGGTCTCCCAGTTCACCTATTTCCAGCAGGTCGGCGGTATGGATTGCACGCCGGTACCGGTGGAACTGACCTACGGACTGGAACGTCTGGCCATGTATGTGCAGGGTGTTGAGAACGTATACGATCTGGATTGGGATGGGGTGCCCAAGGATCAGGGCGGCAAAACATATGGCGATATTTATCTAGAAAACGAGCAACAGCATTCGGCTTATAACTTCGAGATTGCTGATACGGACGTGCTGCGCCGTCATTTTGAAGACGCCGAAAAAGAATGCGCCAGAATTCTGGAAGCCCGTTTGCCGCTACCCGCATACGATCAATGCCTGAAAGCAAGTCACCTGTTTAACCTGTTAGATGCCCGTGGCGTAATCAGCGTGACCGAGCGCGCTGCGTATATCGGGCGCGTTCGCACGCTGGCCAAGGGCTGTTGCGAGCAATGGGTTGAAATCCATAAAGCCAGTGATCTGGACGGAGGAGCCGCATAATGGCCGAGCTTTTCCTTGAAATCCTGTCCGAAGAAATCCCCGCCCGTATGCAGGCCCGCGCTGCTGACGATCTGAAGCGTTTGATGGCCGATGGTCTGAAGAAAGCCGGACTTGAGTTCGAGAACGCCCGAACGTTCGTCACGCCGCGCCGCCTTGTCTTTGTGGCTGATGGGATACCGGAAAGCACCCCGGATATTTCAGAAGAACGCAAAGGCCCCGCAACCGATGCGCCGGAACAGGCACTGAACGGTTTTCTGGGCTCCACCGGCCTGACCATTGATCAATGCGAAAAGCGTGAGATTAAAGGTCGTGAGTTCTACTTTGTGGTTATCGAAAAACCGGGCGCTGCCGCTGGTGACATCCTGCCGGGTGTGATCACGGAGGCGTTGAGCGCCTTGCCGTGGGCCAAGTCCATGAAATGGGCGAATCATGATTTGCGTTGGGTGCGACCGTTGCATGGTCTTGTGTGCCTGTTTGATGGCAAGCCGCTGTCCGTGACATTCGGGCCGGTATCATCAACGGGTGCCACCGTGGGCCATCGGTTCATGAGCCCTGCGGCGATTACGGTGTCGAGCTTCGATGAATACAAAGCCAAGCTGTCGGCGGTCAAAGTCATGATTGATCCGTCAGAGCGCCGTGATTTGATCGCGTCGGATGCGGCCAAGCTGGCCGGTACCGAAGGGCTTATGGTTAAAGATGACAAGGGCCTGCTGGACGAAGTCGCCGGACTGGTGGAATGGCCGGTGGTGCTCATGGGTCGTATTGATGATCAGTTCATGGACCTGCCGCCCGAGGTGCTGACCACGTCCATGCGATCCCATCAGAAGTATTTTGCCTGTCTCGACAGTTCCGGCAATCTGGCCAACCGCTTCATCGTGGTGGCCAACACAGAAACCAAGGATGGTGGCGCGCAGGTGACAGCCGGTAACGAGCGTGTTCTCAATGCCCGTCTGGCCGATGCCCGATTCTTTTGGGATCTGGATCAGCAGTCTTCGCTGGCATCTCGCGCACCGGCGCTTAAAGACCGGATCTTCCATGCCAGGCTAGGCACGTTGGATGATAAGGTCGACCGTATGCAGGCGCTGGCCGCTGAAATTGCAGGTTTTGTTGACGGTGCCGACAAGGACAAGGCACGTTCCGCCGCCCGCTTGGCGAAGGCTGATCTGTCCACGGGTATGGTAGCGGAATTTCCTGATTTGCAAGGTATCATGGGTCGTTATTACGCCCAGCACGACGGCGAAAGTACCGAGGTGGCAGACGCCATCGCCGAACACTACGCCCCGCAAGGCCCCGGCGATACATGCCCCACCAAACCGATCAGCGTTTGTGTGGCACTGGCCGACAAGATTGATACGCTGGTGGGCTTCTTCGGAATTGATGAAAAACCAACCGGATCGAAAGACCCGTATGCGTTACGTCGTGCGGCACTGGGTGTGATTCGATTGATCTTGGAGAACGATCATCGTATTCCCCTGAGCCGCGTGTTTTCGACCGCGGCTAAACTGTATGACGGGCACGAAGATGACGGCGCTGGTCTGCTCGATTTCTTCGCCGACCGCCTGAAAGTTCATTTGAAAGAACAAGGTGTGCGGCATGATTTGATTGATGCGGTATTTGCGCTGGGCGGGGAAGATGATTTGGTTCGATTGCTGGCCCGTGTGGATGCCTTGAAGGGTTTCCTTGCCACCGACGATGGCGCGAACCTTTTGGCCGCTTACAAACGCGCCGCCAATATCCTGCGTATCGAAGAAAAGAAAGACGGCACGGCTTTCAACGCAGGCGTGGATGCGGCTTTGTTGACACAAGACGAAGAACGCGCCCTGCACGATTATCTTCAGGCCATGGGTACGGATATAACCTCGTCGCTGGCCGCTGAAAATTTCACCGCCGTCATGGAAAAGTTGGCCGGCGCGCGCCCCTTGGTGGACGCCTTCTTTGACAAGGTTACGGTCAACGACGATGACGCCGCTGTGCGTGTGAACAGATTGAATTTACTGGCGCTGGTTCGCCGGTCCGTGGATGAAATTGCTGATTTCTCCCGTATTGAAGGGTAACAGGACAACACATGACCAAGTGGATTTACAACTTTGGTGACGGCAAGGCCGAAGGCAACGCTGAAATGAAAAACCTGCTGGGTGGCAAGGGTGCCAATCTGGCCGAAATGTCAGCCCTTGGTATTCCGGTCCCACCGGGTTTCACCATCACGACCGATGTATGCAACCACTTCACCGCCAATGACGACACGTACCCCGATGATCTGAGCGCTGGTGTTGATGCCGCCATGGCATCTATGGAAAAGACGCTGGGTGCCACGTTTGGCGGAAGTGACCAACCTTTGCTGGTTTCGGTCCGGTCCGGCGCGCGGGCTTCCATGCCGGGCATGATGGATACGGTCCTGAACCTAGGGCTAAATGACGAAACTGTAGAAGCTCTGGCGAAGGTCAGTGGCGATGAGCGCTTCGCCTATGACAGCTACCGCCGGTTTATTCAGATGTATGGCGATGTGGTGTTGGGCGTGGATCACAGTATTTTCGAAGACATTTTGGAAGATCACAAGCTGCGGCTTGATGTTAATCTGGATACAGACCTGACGGCGGATCAATGGAAAATAATCGTTGATGATTACAAACGCGAAATTGAATCCGAGTTAGGCCGTCCGTTTCCGCAAGACCCCACCGAGCAGCTGTGGGGCGCCATCAGTGCCGTATTCGGCAGCTGGCTGAACAACCGCGCCACCGTGTACCGGTCGCTGCATAATATCCCCGCTGATTGGGGTACCGCCGTTAATATTCAGGCCATGGTGTTTGGGAATATGGGTGAAGATTGCGCCACCGGCGTATGCTTTTCCCGCAACCCGGCCACGGGCGAAAACCATTTTTACGGCGAATACCTGATCAATGCTCAGGGCGAAGACGTTGTCGCCGGTATCCGCACACCGCAGCCCCTGACCATCGCCGAAAAGGCGACACAGGGCGCGGACATGCCTGCGATGGAAGAAGTCATGCCCGTGGTGTTCCAGGAATTGTGCGATGTGCGTGACAAACTGGAAGCCCACTACAAAGACATGCAGGACATGGAATTCACGGTTCAACAGAATAAGCTGTGGATGCTGCAAACCCGGGGCGGTAAGCGCACGGCGAAAGCGTCGCTGAATATCGCGCTGGATATGGAATCCGAAGGTCTGATCAACAAACGCGAAGCCATCATGCGGGTTGATCCTAACCAGTTGGGTCAGTTACTGCACCCCATGCTTGATCCCGACGCGCCGCGCGACGTGATCGGTCGGGGCCTGCCGGCTTCACCGGGTGCTGCCACCGGCAAAATCGTATTCAGCTCGAAAGACGCCGAGATTTGGACCGGCAACGGCGAGTCGGTCATTCTGGTTCGCACGGAAACCAGCCCCGAAGACATCAGCGGCATGCACGTATCCGAAGGGGTGCTCACATCCCGCGGGGGCATGACCAGCCACGCCGCCGTTGTGGCCCGTGGCATGGGCAAGCCTTGTGTATCCGGTGCCGGAACCCTGCATGTGGATCATCATGCCAAGACCATGGCGGCCCAGGGTCGCGTGTTTGCCGAAGGCGATGTGATTACCCTGGACGGTACCAGCGGCGAAATCATGGCCGGTACGGTGCCCACCATTCAACCTGAGCTGACCGGCGCTTTTGCTGATCTCATGGAATGGGTGGACGAGGTCCGCACCCTTGGTGTTCGCACCAATGCCGAGACCCCGCTGGACGCGGCCACGGCCCGTAAATTCGGTGCCGAAGGTATCGGCCTCAGCCGCACCGAGCATATGTTCTTCGACCCCAAGCGGATTGTTCATGTGCGTGAAATGATTCTGGCCAAGGACCAAACCGCCCGCCGGATCGCGGTGGATAAGCTGCTGCCTTATCAGCGCGAAGACTTCGTTGAGTTGTTCGATATTATGAAGGGCTTACCGGTCACCATCCGACTGTTGGACCCGCCCTTGCATGAATTCATCCCCCATGGCGATGACCAGATGCAGGACGTGGCCGATGCCGCAGGTGTGACGCTGGCGGCACTTCGCGAGCGAGCCGATGAGCTTTATGAGGTCAATCCCATGTTGGGTCATCGGGGCTGTCGTCTGGGCCTCACGTACCCGGAAATTTATGAGATGCAGGCGCGTGCTATTTTTGAAGCCGCCGCCGAAATCGCCAAACGTGGCGATACCGCCCACCCTGAAATTATGATCCCACTGATCATCAGCCGTCCTGAATTCGATGTATTCAAGGTCATGGTCGATGACATGGCCAAACAGGTGATGGCCGAGACGGGTACAGACTTAACGTATATGGTCGGCACCATGGTGGAATTACCACGGGCCTGTATTCAGGCTGGTGACATCGCCCAATCCGCGGAATTCTTCAGCTTCGGTACCAACGATTTAACGCAAACCTGTTTCGGATTCTCGCGCGATGATGCGGGATCGTTTCTGGATGAGTATTACCGGCGCGGCGTGCTGACCGATGATCCGTTCGTGACCATTGATCAGGACGGCGTGGGCGAATTGGTCCGCATGGGTGTGGAACGGGGCCGCGCTGCCCGTCCGGGTATGAAGATGGGTATCTGTGGCGAGCACGGTGGTGATCCGGCGTCCATCCATTTCTGTCAGGACGTGGGACTGGATTATGTGTCGTGCTCACCGTACCGGGTGCCGGTGGCTAAACTGGCCGCTGCACAGGCCGCGTTGTTAGCCGCTGACGACTAGTGCTCTTGAGCAGAGCCCTGCCATGCGATTGCGTGGGAGAGCTATGAACGGGTCAGCGTATTGCGGTCCGTGTGCTCGAACGTTTTATCGTAGATATCTACCATCGTGGTTTGATCATACGTCAGCTTGCCACCTCCTACGATGATCTGTTGGCGGAATGCTGTGGTCGATGCGTTCTCCTGCATGAAGGGGGACTGGATGATTTGCCAGTTGGAATCGTCGGCTTTGGCCTCCACGGTGATAATAGCCCGCCCGTCCGCATCCTGTTCGCCCGTATAAACGCCACCCGCCAGGACGCACACGGCGCGGGGGATCACAAAGGAATGCATGACGGTGTTGGTCTCGCGGTCCCACATCCAATAACCGGTTTGATTATGAAACACATTGCCATTGGATTTACGCCGAACGATCTGATGATAATGTATGGCGGCGAGGGTTTGGGATTCCGCATTCGTTGTATCACCTGCCTCGGTATAGGTGATGGTCTCGTCGTAGGGATTGTTCTCCTCACCACCCGGTTCGGGTGCAATGTCCGTGCCTTCATCCCCCGCCCACATGCCGATCAGGTGTTCCAGGGGGCCATAATCAATGTTGTTATCGCTGCTCATTGCGTCCTCGTTATGTGCTATTCAGTTATGTGGTGGATCATGGCACGATCATATATGGTGATAAACAACTTCATCCATCCCATGCCGTGAGATCGAGCTAAGGATCGGATTAGAACTAGGGCAAGGACAAGGAAAAGAGTATGGACAAAACGGCTGATCTTCTGACGCTCGTTTCCGGCGGCGAGCCATTTCTGGACAAGGGCGTGTGCTTCGGCTCACCCCGGCCTTGCCATGTTTTCATGATGGATTTGATTCGACGACTGTCGGGGAAACCTGACATTCGCGTGTTGGAAATCGGGTCGTGGCTCGGGGCGTCCCTGCTCACGTGGGATGCGGCGTTGGCCAAATACAATGACGGCAAGGGAGCGTTGACCTCGGTTGATCCGCACAATCCCTATTTCACCCCACCAGTCGAGGCCACGCCGTTTGAGCGCCAGTTCGCGCGCATTATGGAAACCGGGCTGGCCTATGATATTTTTCGCCACAACACAGGTTGCATCAAGGCTAGCGGCGGCTTTACCCACTTACGCGCGGGTAGCAAGAATGCGTTGCCGCAACTGCGCGACGGCCATTTCGATGTGGTCTATGTGGATGGCGATCATCGCTATTCGGCAGCCAAATTCGATTTGATGGAAGCCCAGCGATTGCTGGCCGATGGCGGGTACCTGTGTGGTGATGACCTGATCATTCAGGCGGAAGACTGCGATCCGGAATTTCTGGCTGAGACTCGCGAACAGGAGTCGGTTCGTATGCCGGACACTGACATACGGTTCTTCCCCGGTGTAACGGCGGCGGTTGCCGAGGTGCTTGGACCGCTGCCCACCCGTAAAGGGTTCTGGGCGGTACAAAAGAACGGCTCAAAGTGGGACGCGGTCACATTCGATGATATTGAGGCCGAGGTGCCAAACCATTTTCCCGATGATATCAGAGACGCTATTCTTAAGGATTTAGCTGAGTAGACTACCTGAGAATACGCCGCATTTCCGGATCGTACAGGGCCCGCAGAGAGCAGGTGCACGGGTAACGCTTTCCCGCGATCTCAATTTCCCATGTGCCTGTTGCCAGGTAATCCGCCGTGACCGGCGTTTCCCCACTCTCAATCATGGCAAGACCGACAGCACCGCCCAGCGTATGGCCGTAACTGCCGGCCCTTACGTCACCAACCATTTGGCCGTCGCGCAAGATTACCTCGCCGTGCCACAGCAGTGGTTCCGGATCGCCCACCAGCACTTGCACCAAACCACGCGTATAGGGTGCTTTCAATTTTTGAGCTTTGGCGGCTTTCTGTCCAATGAAACTACCAGGTTTGTCGAGCGATACAACAAAACCCAACCCTGTATCGAATGGATTGTCCGTATTGTCGATATCGTGACCATAATCGCGATAGGCCTTTTCCAAACGAAGACTACCCAGCGCACTTAAACCGGCATGAACCAGTCCATGAGATTTGCCCTCGGCAACCAAACGGTCGTAAACATGAACGGCCTGCTCGCATGGTATATACAGCTCGTACCCCAATTCACCCACATAGGTGATCCGCACGCACAAGGCGCGGGCGAGGCCTATATCGATATCGCGTGCGGCGCGGAACGGGAAGGCTTCATGGCTTAAATCAACCGATGTGAGGGCTTGTAACAAGTCACGGCTGCCCGGGCCTTGAATGTTTATCTGGGTCAGGCCCGAGGTCACGTCGGTGACAAAAGCATGGGCGTCATCAGGTATATTTGATCGCATCCAGGATTCGGCATGACCGTGCATGGTGTCGGTTACGACCACCATAAATTTATCATCGTCCAGCTTGGTCACGGTGAGGTCGGCTTCGATCCTGCCCTCGTCATTGAGCCACTGGCTGTAGGTGATCTGTCCTGTATTGCCGTTGACTTTGTTGGCCGAAATGTAGTCGAGCACCTTCCCTGCATCACGCCCCTGAACCATGAACTTTGCCATAAAGCTCATATCCGTCAGGGTCACAGCCTCGCGGCAGGCTCTGTGTTCAGCTTGCCAGTAAGGCCACCAGTTCATGCGGCCAAAGGACAGTTTGTCGACCGTGGCCAGATCAGGGCTGGGCGCGTACCAGCTTGCGCCTTCCCAGCCGCTAACGTCGGTGAAATAGGCTCCGGCGGCGGCTAGACGGTCATGTAACGCCGAACGTTTTGCGCCCCGCGCGGTCTCAGGTGCCTTGGTGGGGTAGTGGCATTTGTAGACGGATCCCAGCATTTCGGTGACCCGCTCACGGCGATATTCCGGGTTGGCCTGAAAGGCTTGCATGCGGTTTGCGTTGAAGCCTGTGACATCTACGTCTGGTTTTCCATTTAAAATCCAGTGAGCCATGATACGGCCCAGACCACCGCCCGACAAAATGCCGATAGAATTCAGACCGGCGCATACAAAGTAATTTTTAAGGTTTGCGGCCTCGCCCACAACGGGGGCCAGATCGGGTGTGAAACTTTCCGGGCCGCAAAAGAATTTCTTGATGCCGGTATTCACCGAAATTGGAACACGGCTCATGCATTTCTCGAGAAACGGCCCCATACGGTCCCAGTCCGGGTCAATCTCACCAAACGAGAAATCCTGCGGAATGCGGTCCACATTCCAGGCTGCACTTTCCGGTTCGAACAAGCCAATCATCAGCCCGCCAACTTCCTCGCGGTAATAACCGTAGTGGGATGGGTCTTCCAGCACCGGCCAGTCCGAGCTGATGCCATCAATGGACTCGGTGATCAGGTAGTAATGTTCGGCGGCCTGATTGGGGATAACAACGCCGTGTTCGGCCCCGAACTGTCTGGCCCACATACCGGCACAGTTGACCACGAACTCGCACGCAATATCGCCCTGATCGGTGGTCACGCCGGTCACGTGTCCATTTTTGCGGGTAACGCCCGTGGCTGACACGCCGGTGATGATCTGCGCACCTTGCTGGCGCGCGCCTTTCGCCAGAGCCATGGTCACATCGACCGGATTGACCCGGCCATCATCCTTTATATAGAACCCGGCCAGCACGTCATCCACACGGGCAATGGGGAACAGGTCCTGGACCTCCCCAGGTGAGATTTCCTCTACGTCCACACCACAGTAACGGTTGAAGGTGGCCACCCGGCGGTATTCCTCCAATCGGTCCTCATCGGTGGCGACTTCGATTAACCCACACTGGTTAAGCCCGGTGGCCTGACCGGTTTCGGCCTCCAGCCGGCTATAAAGATCGCGGCCGTATTTGCGAATTTCCGTGGATGTTTCTGACAGGCTGCCAAATGTAACGATCAGGCCAGCCGCGTGCCATGTGGTGCCGGAAGTGATGCTGTCGCGTTCCAGCAACACCACATCCTTACAGCCCATATGGGCCAGATGATAGGCCACCGAGGTTCCGATAATACCCCCACCCACAATAACCACACGGGCGGACGACGGTAATGGATTGGGCTCATTGGATATTGTATCGCTCACGGGGCTCTCTCATTCAGGGCAGGTTGTATCGATTGGGCAGTTGATTACATCGCATCATGCCTACGCATATTATACGTGCCTGATCCGAATGGATAGCCCGGCTGTAAAGACTTCTTGATGGGAATTATCGTTTCTGCGACTCTGTAATCGCGACGTACTGGAAAACAGCGAGGTTCAACATGCGACGGGATCAGCCAAACATCGTTTTGGTGTTCGTAGACAATCAACCCGCCGACATGATGGGGTGCTCCGGCAATGCCGAAATTTTCACACCTAATCTGGATCATCTGGCCAGACAGGGCGTTCGGTTCGATCAGGCCTATTGTCCAAATGCCATGTGCTCGCCGTGTCGGGCGACGGTTCTTACCGGTCTTATGCCATCCCAGCACGGTGTTCATACGTGGCTGGATGATGATGCTATGGATGCATGGCCTGCGGGTTGGAACGCTATTGCTGAATTTGACACGTTGCCCGAACGACTCGGTCGTGTGGGTTACGATACGGCGCTCATCGG
>Ga0233433_10000658_pt1 | contig 36008 bp, 42 predicted proteins | sample SI_122_August201_5_FD_179868 | JGI IMG/M metagenome (GOLD analysis project Ga0233433, IMG submission 179868) | Seawater microbial communities from Saanich Inlet, British Columbia, Canada - SI_122_August2016_100_MG | ecosystem: Environmental > Aquatic > Marine > Inlet | place: Canada: British...
GGGCGATCATAAATATCTGTTGGTGCGCCGATCTGCTGGATGCTGCCACCATCCATGACGACGATCCTATCAGACATAGTCAGCGCTTCTTCCTGATCGTGGGTGACAAAAACGAATGAAATCCCGAGCTCGTGCTGCAGGTTCTTCAGTTCTAATTGCATGGCCTGACGCAGATTACGGTCAAGGGCGGACAATGGTTCATCTAGCAACAGCAGTTTTGGCTGGTTGATGATGGCGCGGGCAAGCGCCACGCGTTGTTGCTGCCCACCTGAAAGTTGGCTGGGCTTGCGGTTCTCCATACCCGATAGACCAACAAGGTCTAGAACATTAACAACCCGCTTGTTGCGTTCAGTTTTAGCAACATGAGCGATGTCGAGACTGTATCCTACATTGTTACCGACACTAAGGTGTGGGAACAGGGCGTAATTCTGGAAAACCGTATTTACGGGGCGCCGGTGTGGCGGGTAGCCGACCATTGGTTGGCCGTCGATAAAAATTTCTCCGGCGTCCAGTTCTTCAAACCCGCTGATGGCGCGCAAAAGCGTTGTCTTGCCGCATCCGGAAGGCCCAAGCAGGGTGATAAATTCGTTGGCACCCACATTCAGTGACAGATCATCAAGGGCCGTGATCGTGCCGCCTTCGGGTGCCGCGAACCGTTTGGATGCTTGGCGGATTTCGACGAAATTGCTGTTGGGTACAGTGGCAGTCATGGTGCTCAAAGGAGATTCCCAATGAATTTAGAAAAACTTGAATGGCATCAGGAGCGGACGGTTGTCAATAACAGGACAACTGTCCGCCCACTGATTACCAGAACAATTTCTGTCCGGTTCTACTGAGCTGTGCGAACGTTTGTCCACACCCGGTCATATTTCTTCAGATCGGCCCCTAGGTCTTCAAAAATCTGAAGACGATTCATGACATTAGCTGGCGGGTTGATATTGACGTTGTTTTTCAACCGGTCAGGCAACAGCGCACGGGCGGGAACATTTGGCGTTCCGTTCATTTGTTGCTCGATGTTCAGAGCAGCGACTTCAGGCTGCATATAAAACTCCATGAATTTCTTGGCGTTGCCTTTGTTAGGTGCTGTTTCCAGGACACAGATGTCTTCCTGATACATGGTCGCGCCTTCCTCGGGGATAACAAAACCAAGTTTTTCGGGTTCTTCCAGAACGTAATACATGCCCCCGACATAGTAATGGGCGGCTGCAACATCACCAGATTGAACCATCGGGACACTGTCATAGGTAAAGGCGGAAACCTTGGACTTGCGGTCCAGCAAGTACTTCTCCGACATCTTCAGGTCTTCTTTGCTTCCTGAATTGACGGACTTGCCGTTGACAATCAGGCCGACGCCTATGGTCTCGCGCATGTCATCAAGCATGGCGATTTTGAGCCCTCTATCCGGTAATGCAAAGAAGTCCTTCCAGCCGCTGATGTCACCGCCAATCTCTTCCTTGTTATACAAAATACCGACGCTACCCCAGGCGTAGGGCAGACAAAACTCACCTTTCGGGTCCATTTTGGAACGCAGGAACTGCGGATCGATATTCTCAAAGCCGGGGCTCTTGTTGATATCGGTGCGCTCCAACAAACCCAGCTTCTGCATGATGTCATGCATATGCACAGACGGGAACACGATGTCGTAACCAGTGGCACCGGCCTGAATTTTGGCCAGCATTTCTTCATTACTGCCGTAGGTGTCGAGCGTCACTTTTACGTCGTATTCCTGTGAAAACTTGTCTAGTACCGCGGGGTTGATGTAGTCACCCCAGTTGTAGACGTGTAACTCGCCGCTAGCACTTGCGCTACCAGCCATCAAAGATAATCCAGTCGCCACAAGGGCGCTCGGTAGCAGTTTTGCCATTCGGTTTAATCGAGAAGATAAAAACATCCCACTCTCCCTAGGTTGGGCCGCCCTGACTAATTTGATGACGGCATACTATAATCATAATAAACGGCCTAATTGGTCATCAGACACGATGAGCAATGTCTCGAGAAAATCATAGTGTAATAATTATATCATTGTCAATAAATGACAGAAATATTACCTTCAATGTTATAAATATTGCAGGAGACGTCAATGAAGGATGCATTTTCTCAACATCCACAGGTTAACAATCCGAGATTTGTGAAGCAGATGCAGGGTGCAATTCCAACGCTTCCAGAACAAGAGGCTAGAGTTGCACAATATATGCTGCTTAACGCAGATTATCTTGGTTTCGAAACCGGTGCGTCGATTGCAAAAAAGGCAGGAACCAGTGAAGTCACTGTCAGTAGGTTGTTACGCCGCATGGGTTACAGGGGCATGGCAGGGTTGAAGCAAGAGATCAAAGCCGGACATGTTTCTGAAAACCTGAATGTAGAGGGGCAGTCATCTCCCACCGAACTTGATTCACAAATGAAGGATATACTCGACTCTGAGATACATTCACTGGTTAACGTTTTCAGGCAAGTTTCTAGCCCACTCTGGGGCACTATTATTCAAACTTTACTTGATGCCGATGTTATCTATGTATCTGGGTTTCAGACAATCCGGGGGGTGGCTGAGGATTTTGTGAAACGGTTATCGCTGGCAAGAGACAATGTTCGGTTTATCTCGGCGCACGACGGCATGCTTTGCGAATGGATTTCTAATTCAAGCAAGAAACCCAAACACGGTTTAAAGGAATGCCAGATAATCATTGATATTGTGCCTTACGCTCGCGAAGCGGAAGTGCTCAGTAGCCTTTGCCTCGAGCATGGGCGAGATCTGGTAATCGTATCTGACGAATTCTGTCATTGGGCGAGCGACTACACCGATATGATTGTGCACGCCCCATCAAAAAATGGCCTGTTATTTGAATCAACGGGTGCGCTTGTAACAGCATTGAATTTGATGATTCATGGCGTGGCGAAGAATGATGAGGAGGCTATGAAAAGAAGACTGGAAACTTGGCAATCGATGACGCGCAAACTGAAGGTTTTCTAATTTTCACCAAGCCTATATGTCGCAGATTACGTGAATTACACTACTGAGGCTGACGGTCTTGGTTCAGATAAATGTGCTAATTGTTGAATGCGCGGAGGCCTTCCGCTTCTGGCCGTTCTCGGACATGTCCGGTTCTATGGCCCCAATGTCCTCTTCGAGTCATTATCGGTAGTTTTCGGCGAAGCCATTTCACGTCTGCTTCACCGCCGAAAGCGGACACCATCGCCCGGATCTCAATGCACGATCTGATCAGGCCCTGGCGCACCGTCTAGCAGATGCTTCACAGCGATACGGATCGCCTTTCCATATGACAGCACCGTCAGTGTCGTCTTCATCAATGAGGCGGATGATACGGCTGTCGCAGTGATCAATTGCGCCGTCATCACCGTAGTTGTCGATTAGCACCTTCGCGCTTTGATAGATTTGACGGTTTCTGGTCATTACCTACAATATCCCGGCAATTTAATCTGTTCCAGCGCCTCAGCTGTTTCAAACTCAGCGTAACGCCCACCTGAGTAACGGGGGCAATCTAAAGCTAACCCTTCTGATATGATGGCAGTTCCGATGTCTATGTCACCTACATAACAGGTGCCAACCAGACGGTCATAAGTCTTTGCACCGGTGAGTTCACAACGGACATTCTTGCCATCCACAAGATTGACCATGAACGCCTTGGATTGTGACCCTAGTGGCTCATCCATTTCAGGTGCCGATACACCGTTCAACCGGATTGGTATCTTACCAACCTCAATAGTATCCCCATCACGTACATGGGTAACGGTGCCAGTCAGAATAGTCGGTTCGGTGGCGTTGGCATGATTGATATGAACCATCATGGCGATTGTTAGGAGAATGATAGCTTTCATGCCGTTATCCTGCCTTCGCCTTTACGTTGATACAAGGCGTGGATACTGTCGGTAACCAAGTTTGGGTGTAGTTGAAGCCGCATATTTATACATTGATAGGACCAATTATTGAACACTGCTAAAGAGGATAGATGCTTAGGTGCATGGTTTGGCCTCGCTATTGGGGACGCCCTTGGCGCACCCATACAGTTCATGGATAGGGACACTTATCAACTTGTGACCGGCTATACCTCCGGTGGACGATACAAGCTGGAACCCGGTTATTGGACTGATGACACCAGCATGGCTCTGTGTCTTGCTGAGAGTTTGATTGAGCATGGAAATTATGTTCCTCAAGACTTTGGCGACAGGTTGGTTCGGTGGGTTGACGACGGATACAATTCGTCACTCCCTCAATGTTTTGACATTGGCAAGACAACCCTACGGGCAATAGGGAATATCAAAAGAGATGGATACGAAAATTCTGGTGTAGGTGGTGAGCAAGCATGTGGGAATGGGAGTATCATGCGCCTTGCGCCCGTCCCTATTTTCTACCGAACTAATCTAAGTAAGGCCCTCTCAATATCCGTTGCTCAAGGTGAGATAACCCATACGCACCCCGTCACTACTCAGGCTTGTTCTATCTTGTGTAGCATCATTCTTGCAGGGATAGAAAATGGAACCAAAGATGCTGTTCTCAATGCAATCCCACAGGACACCGCTAACTATGATGAGAAGTTACACCCAATTATTAAAGATCGTTTCAGGCAAAAAAAACGTGATGAGATACGTTCTGACACCTATGTTATATCAACGTTAGAAGCGGCCTTGTGGTCAGTATGGAGTACCGACAATTTCCATGATGCTATGTTGTTAGCTGTAAATTTAGGCCATGACGCAGACACGGTGGGCGCTGTTACGGGTCAGATTGCAGGGGCAATTTATGGGTACTCAGAAATACCTACAGACTGGGTGCATCAACTGGCAGAACAAGATAGGATTTTCGCTATTGGGCGCGAACTAAGTTTCAGATAGGGCAGTATTATCAATGCTAGGAGCAATCGCAGGTGACGTAATAGGTAGCCGCTTTGAGTTTAACAACCACCGAAGCCGCGACTTTGACCTATTCCAAGAACACACATCTGTCTTCACCGACGATACCGCACTGACGATAGCTGTTGCCAAGTGGTTGCTTGGTGACGGCAGTCTCATTGAAACGTTCATTGATGCCTACAAGCGTTATCCATACGCTTCTTACGGCGGGATGTTTCACAAGTGGGCTGCAAATGGTGGTGGAGAACCATACAACAGTTTTGGGAACGGTTCTGCCATGCGGGTTAGTCCAGTGGCCTACGCAGCAAGAGACGAACAGGAATGCCTAGAATTGGCTGAGGAAAGTGCCGCCGTAACGCACAACCACCCCGAGGGTATCAAGGGAGCGCAAGCTACAGCATGGGCAACGTGGGCAGCACTGCAAGGACATGCAGGTTACATGATTAAAGCAGAAGTCGGGGATAGATTTGGATATGACATGCAACGTGACTGGTTTACCGGTTATGGTTTTGATGTCACTTGCCAAGGCACTGTGCCGCCAGCGTTGATATGTGCTTTGGATGCTAATAACTATGAAGACTTCATCCGTCAGGCTGTGTCTATTGGTGGGGATACCGATACGATAGGTGCTATTGGTGGGGCTGTTGCTGGTGCATTGTACGGCGTTCCAGATGCAGTGGTATCTGAGACGATGATACGATTGGATGATTACATCGTTGATGTTTTGAATAGATTTAATGATCGGTTCATGGGTAGAGAGGGAACGCAATGAAACGACTAATACTAGCGTTGGCGATGTTGGTGATGGTGTCGCCAGCTTGGGGGGGTGTTTATCTTGATGGCAATGACCTGCATTTATATTGCTCGGACAAAGCTGACAAGCTGAGTGAGGGCGTGTGTTACGGCTATCTTAACGCAATGTCAGATAGTTCATCCGGAGATAACCGTGGCTTTGACGGGATAAAATTTTGCACACCAGAACTTTCAAACCCAAGACAATTGCGTGATGTCGTTTATAAGTGGCTCGACGACAATCCACAGCATCGACACTTCGCCGCTGCATCTCTTGTTGCAGATGCCCTAGCGGAAGCATGGCCCTGCCCATGACACGCCTACTTATTGCCGTGTTTGTATTGGTAAGCATGAGCAGTCCCGTGTTTTCGGCGCATCTAAAACCGTGGGAAATGTATGAAAGATTGGAGATTGCCTCCAAAGCAAACGATGCAGGTGATTTCAGTACCGCCCTTCAAGAGTTGAGGCCTCTTTCAGAAGACGGGTTTGCTCCCGCCCAATATTTATTGGGTTGGATGTATAGAAATGGCACAGGCGTCCTACAGGACTACGAAGCTGCATTGCAATTGTTCCGCCTTGGCTCCGCGCAGGAAGACGCCCTGGCACAGGTTTCACTTGGCTCAATGTATAAAGAAGGAATTGGTGTAACTCAGGACTATGTCCTTGCACACATGTGGTACAATATCGCCTCATCTCTTGGAGAGGAGCGTGGGAAGTACGCTCGTGAGGCCGTCGCGAAGATGATGTCACATTCAGACATCTCGGCTGCTCAACGACTTGCACGTGAGTGCTTAGATAAAAGTTACAAAGGTTGCTAAACACAATGCCCCTAACCCGCATCATCCTAACCGCGCTTGTCGCGCTGGTTATCAGTGGAGCGCCGTCACCTCATGTGGGTGCGCAGTCAAACGATGACGAAAATATTGCTACGCTATACCGTTCGTCTGTTGTTTTGAAGAATGCGCGAATACTTATTGCGACATTTAATGCCGACAAGAATTCTGGTGGTGGTGGATTTAGTTATAATTGGGAGAACTGTCAGATAGCTGCCGGTCTGTTTAATAACCAAGTTGGTGTGGAAACAACCTTCTGGTGCGAGAAAAGCAGTTATAGGGAGTAAGCTAATGTGGGCAATTTTGAATGGATCAAAACATTGCGTAAGTTAATCCTCAGTCTGATATTTTGTCTGTTGTCTGTATCCGCATCTGCATCTGAACAATGGCTCTGTATCGGAGAAAGCGCGGCAGGGTTTGATTTCGTAGTCGACAAGTGGGTTTCCAAATCTTACTCATCATCCGGTACGAAGTTCGTAGTCAGAAATATCAAAGACGGTGACGACCCATATATCGCAATGCCTAACACAAAACCCACATATGTTTACTCATTGATGGGTGGCAACCAGTTGTTTGGGTGTACAGGTCCATCACATGGCTTCATAAAATGTCACGGATATGGGAACACCCTCACATTGAACTCTAAGACACTACGGTTTCAACAACGCACGTTGAATGATCTGCTGAGGCCAACAAGTGAGATAAAGGAATTTGCTGATGTAATGAATGAAAAGATTTCCAATTTCATTGAAATCGGCACTTGTTCGACATTCTAAGCCCCTTCCGTGTTACGAACCCATCTGGCCCATTCATGCTAGGTACTGAACGATGAAACGGTTACTGCTAATGAAACGACTGATAATAGTGTTGGCAATCTTGCTCCTTTCTAGCACGGCAAATGCATCGCAACGGATTATGCTATGCCACGGTAGTGAAGGCATTTCGGAGCTGAAATTTGAACAAAATTCTGCTGGTGAAATGTTCATTAATCAGGAGAAGGCGAAAGTCATAGCCTCAAGTCCAGATGGTCGTAAAGTCGTATCGCTTGTTGTTGATGAACCAAGTGAGCAGGTTCGGGTTTTTGTAGTGAATTTCTCTACGATAAGTTATGAGTTTGATGCATATAGTTTCTCAAACAAACCTTTCACCCTTGTGAATATATACGCTGAAAATTGTCAAAGATTGGATTAATGTTTCTTGTTAAGGTGAATGCGAGTTCATATTGAAGCCTCTCTAAGCGACGCCTCATCGGTGCGACATCGTGGCACCCCGGTGATAACGGAATACAGTTCCACCCCGACTGGTGGCCCATCTGCACCAAACCGCTCACACGACAATTCATCAAAGTCATCACCTGTTGCGCTGACGATGAACTCCATTGTCTTGAATTTGCTCTGCGAAGTTTCCAGCCTACGCAGACGGCTATTAAGTCTACTCATCAATCCAGCCTTCTTGTTACGTTTGTATGGATAAAGGTTATTTGGCTGTGAGGTGGCACTCCATCGGGATACCTACGATTGATAGCCTCCTGTTCAGTTTCACGCTCCGCATTCCACACGATAAAGATGGGAGTAGCTTCACTCGTTTTGTTCTCTAATGCCACAATACGGTTGCTCTGATTTCTCACGACTTACGCTCCAGTTCGACCAACCGCGCTTCTATTTCCACCGTCTCAATAGCCTTGCGTTTGGCCTCAAGAACGCTGGCGATGGTGCTGGCTTCATCGGGGGTTATGGTGCCGTCTGAAACAGCCCCTAGGACGGACTCATAGCCCCGTACAACGTCATCTACATGCTTGATGATGGGAAGGTCTATCCGAATGCTACGAGTCCTCTGCGGCGGGTACAGGCGATCAAAGCAAAGACGTAACGCCATCGTGTCACCACCCAGCGCCTTATCAATAGCAACGCGTGTCAGGGCTTCTGCTTCGCCCTCTAGCAAGGCTTCCATTGCCAAGGTGACTTTGTTTCTGGAACCAGCTTTACGACCGGCAGGGTTACCGGATTTACCGGGTTGGAAACCAGACTGTTGTTTCGTTGTTCTAGCAGGGGCTTTTGCCATTGGTTTGTTCCATCAAAGGGACGCCACGTCATCACGACGTTGCATGGCGGTATTATAGCATAATGATGGGGGAAAGTCAGTGTTTAGAACGTCTGCATACTAGCCAAAAGGAAACATATTCTCGGGCTTTTCGACATTTCCGAGAATAGCCATAACCAGAAGTTCAGAACGACTGAAAATCATAGCTGAACATGTCTGCTAACGCCCCGAAGGGGAAGAGACCGTCAAAATCGGCCAGACACTCGGTCAACTGCACGATATCAACAGGCCGGAGAAACCCGCGCTGGTGATTCCAAGTCCACGCGCGGGCTTGATTGTAATGCAACGCCCGTTGCCGATGACCGAAATCGGTGACTGTGTGCTTCTTATTGCAGATGAGTGGCGAGAGTGAGCTTAGCCCTGAAGCAACTGGCCGACGGTGTCCGCGGATCAAACTTGCAACAAGGGCCAGCATGTACCAACATGGCCACCAGATACTGGCTCAAACGTCTTGCTCCGGCAATACGTTTCAGCGCGATGATCGCATCAGTCGGATCATGACGCCGCGCCAATCACCTGTAAGAGATCCGTGACGTCCGTACAGACGTGAATCCCGAGCCCGCGCAGGTCGTCCTTAACGTCGATCGGCGCCGGTTCACCCTCGATGTCCTGATTGAGCGTCCCGCCCATGGCGATGGGAATATCAAGCTTCCGTTCCGCGAGCTCGCGTTGCAGGTGCTGTGCATAGGTCAGGGCCATGCCGTTATGGATTGAGACCAGGATGGCGTCGGCGCCCGCTTCGAGCGCAAGATCGGCAAACTCATCCGGATCGACGCTGGTGCCCGCCACAACCGGCTCGATGCCGATCGACTGCAATCCTTCGATAATCAGGAACATGGCGTATTCGTGGACATCGGCCGATCCGACGACCAGCCGGATTTTGCCCTTGCCGTCGGCCAGAGCGGCGGAACCGAATACCGATTTTGCCGCGTTGCGTCGCTCGACAAAGTCGAGATAGGTGTCGGTCGGGATCTCCGGCACATAGAGCTCGGTATCGTCGATGGGCAGCTCACCGCCGCCCCACCGATTCTCGATCGCCGTACCGCCCATGCGGCGGATTGTGAGCAGGGGCTGCATGGGGTCGTTCATATCGACACCCATTTCGTCGAGCCCTTGTAAGATGTTGGCATAAAAGCGCCTGCCGCCTTCGACCATACGTGTGCTCAGGGCTTCGATATAGGGCCAGTTGAAGCTCTCAGCCAATCGCCCGCAGTCATTGGCGATGCGTCGCGCTACTGTTTGCGCCTGGACAATTTCCTCCCAGGTCGGCACCCGCAGCGCCTCGGTGACGGGGACCGACAGGATTGCCGCGCCGCTGCCCGAACGCTGTTGCGCCAGCATCATATAAAGTTCATCGACCGACAGGACGGCGAAGTTTTCGTCGACCTCAGGCGAATAGACAGTTGTGGTGCCGTGGTAGAACGAGTTTTCGGTCTCCGCGGGCGTTATCTCCTCCAGCGCCAACACCATGGCGGCCTTGGTGACTGGATTGTGACTGAGCCCGCCATAAGAGATTGAAAGCCGGGCGCCGACCACCTGGGGCTCGGCGCTTACCCATCATCCCCATGTGCATTGTGTGGTGCCCGGTGGTGGTGTCGCGCTTGATGGTGAGAGCTGGATCAACTGTCGGCCCGGCTTCTTCCTGCCGGTGCGGGTGCTCTCAAGGCTGTTCCGGCGGTTGTTCCTCGAACGGCTCACTGCCGCACATAAGGCTGGCCGCCTGCAGTTCTTTGGCAAACACCGCCACCTTGCCGACGCCAAAGAGCTTGCCAATTATATCCGTCCGTTGCGGAATACCGAATGGGTGGTCTATGCCAAACGCCCCTTCGCTGGACCAGACGCCGTGCTTGCCTATCTTAGCCGCTACACCCACCGTATCGCCATATCCAACAGCCGTTTGATCTCATGCGATGACAAGGGCGTCAGCTTCAGATGGAAGGATTACCGGCAGAAGGGCCGAACCCGCCACAAGGTCATGACCCTGAGCACACCGGAGTTCATCCGCCGCTTCCTTATCCATGTCCTGCCGTGTGGTTTTCACCGTATCCGTCACTACGGCCTGTTTGCCAACTCAAGGCGCACCAGTAACCTGGAGCGGGCTCGAGAACTACTCGGCGTCATTGCCACGCCGTGTGAGGCTGACACAACCGTGGCTATCAACGATAACGAGCCACAAACACTCGCCCAACCATGCCCCCATTGCGGCGGGCGCATGATCATCATTGAGACCTTCGAGCGCGGTGTTCAACCTCGTGCGCCGCCGCAACACATCAGGACGGGGACCTTATGATGGCCCACTCGCAAAACACCAATATCACTCGTCCATGCTGCCGGTTACCGAGCAGCCACATAACCGTCTTGTCAAATCCAGCACAGGGATGGCTCCCGGGGCCCCGTTCGATGATGAATAGTGGTGTTATTGCGTTGCTTGATGGCTCTCAAGCCTCATTAACCTGCAAAACCAGCACTATCATAACGCTGGCGCACCCCGCCAAACCCATCTCCCGACCTTCAAATCCCCATAGGGCGTCCTGGCCAAAACACCGGCCGTAAATCGGCCCGCAGTTTCCTCCCCTGAGGCTTGTCCGACACCTGCCGTCCGTTACCGTCGCAGACACCTCGTCACGGCAGATGTCCGACAACCCTTAACATTAACGGGCATTTTGTCTCATTATATATGCATTCTGCTTTGCACTCATGACCAGAAGTCTGGAAAACAAAAACTCGGTAATTCCGTTTTCTTGTCATGCGACAAACGCGCTATCCGACTAATTGTTGCTATATTTCAGGGCCAACCTTCCTTCGTCTCGCACCGTTCGAATGATGATTTCGATCAGGTCGAATTGGGATCGGGCATTAACGTCTTCGAAGTAGATATGGCTGGGCCAGGGCTCTCTATTCATCTTGTCATCCGGGTTGCCCATTTTATCGCACACGTCCTTGATGGCGGCGACGAAATCATGGCTCATTTCCTGAATTTCCTGTTTGGCTATATCCAGATCGCTAATGCTGTTGCTGTCGATCAGGGGCGACCCAATACCGGTGGTCAACGGGATGCCACGGGCGATGGACTGATCGGCATAAAATGAAATCGGTACTTGGTCGGCGTCGAGCCGCATCATGAAACCGCGACAAACATCGTACTTCAGTTCCGTTAGTTCCAGGAGATCGATGCCGCCGGGTGCACTGCCCACATCGCTTTCGGATTTTTGCCGCCGCGATCCGCGATTTTTCTTTTTCGCCTGGGTCACATAGTCGCCACGATAGTTGCAGTCGAACACACGATCAGCCCACGGCTTGTCTTTCACCATGTGCTGGATTGATCGAATGGCCATGTTCTTGCAGTTTTCCGGCCCGATAAAGAAGGGTGAGCCAGAGGCATCAGAAAGCTCGATCCAGCCGTCTGGAAACTCACTCAGGAAATGTTCGATCCACGGGGCCAGGACCTGATCGGCCAGGTGGTCCAGTAATTCGTTCACATGATCCGGATCGTGAATAACGTCGGCCAACAATGGCTCTTGGCCGTAAATATCGGCGGCCAGACTGTAGGGCGCGGTCAATTGCAGCAAGGGTTGCATGCCGGACAGACGTTGCGAAACCCGTAACATGTCGTTGATAATCTTGGGCACACCAGTGCTGAAATCGGGCGTGGTGACAGATCGCCAGTTGTCTTTGTTGATGAGCGGGTTGTCCGGGTCCGAACCCGGTGGAAACTTGTCCGGGTACATCATCAGTTGGCCCATGGCCTCACAGGTAAAGGCATAAATGGCCCAGGTGGTGTATTGTTTCGAGACGCCCAACAGGCAACTGGCCATCAGGTTGACCCTGGCATAACGTTCCGGGTCCGTCTTGTAGTATTCAGCGGACTCGACGCCGTAGAGGTCATATAGAATGTCCAGACCCAGCATGTGGACCGAAGCCGTTGAGTGGACGCTGTCTGTCGGTGCAGGCTCGGCAAATTTGGCGTCATAGAGGCCAGCAATTGTGCCGTCAATAAGCGTGCGCAGCGCTTGTTTTGCCTCTGCATCACCGGATTGCCAGCGTGATAACAAGTGAAGTCCGGCGGGGAATTCTAGATAATCTGTCATCGGCGTGGTCCTAATGGTGCACCGCGTTTGGCTCGAAAAAATACCGGGCAGTTGGCGTAATCTGGATTGCCACTACAGCATCATGAATTCAATCAATGATCAACAAGGCGTTTATCAACGGGATTTGTCAATTCCAGGCGTTTACCGCCAGGGGCACGCCCGCCTAATTATTGCCATATTGCGGCGCTATGGGTGCAGGGTCTGCGTAACGTGCATGCCAAAGGTCGGCCACATATGGTATAAATCACCCGAATCGAAACACTTCTCATAGCAACAAGGTACACCGGCACATGGCAGGTCATTCCCAATTTAAGAACATCATGCATCGTAAGGGGCGTCAGGACGCCAAGCGGGCGAAAGTCTTTACCAAGCTGGCGCGCGAAATCACCGTGGCTGCCAAGCTCGGCTCGCCTGATCCAGACATGAATCCGCGCCTTCGCGCAGCCCTGATCGCCGGTCGTGGCCAGAACATGCCGAAAGACAACATGGAACGGGCTATCAAGAAGGCTACGGGTGATGATGAGGCGATTTATGAAGAAGTACGATACGAGGGGTATGCCTCTGGTGGCGTGGCGGTCATTGTTGAAACCCTGACCGACAACCGCAACCGCACCGCATCCGAAGTACGTGCCGCCTTCACCAAACACGGCGGTAACCTGGGCGAGACCGGCAGCGTGAGCTTCATGTTCGAACAGGTTGGCCTTTTCACCTATCCGCCAGATGTAGCCAGTGCCGATGATGTGTTCGAAGCTGCCCTTGAAGCCGGGGCGCAGGATGTGGAATCCACCGATGGTGGGCATGAGATCACCTGTGAGCCCGATGATTTCAGCGACGTGCGCGATGCGTTGGACGAAAAATTTGGCGAGCCTGAATCGGCCCGGCTGGATTGGAAACCACAAAACTCGATCGCCGTAGAAGAAGATGCCGCCGGCACGTTGCTCAAACTGTTGGATGTGCTGGACGACAATGACGATGTGCAGCGCGTGGCCGCGAACTTCGATATCGCCGAAGATGTGATGGAGCGCCTCAGCGCATGAAACTGATTGGCCTGGATCCCGGATTACAAAATACCGGTTGGGGTATTATCCAGGTCGATGGCAATCGGCTCAGCTTTATTGCGGGCGGCACGGTTCATACTGACAAGAAAGCGCCACTGGCCGAACGGTTGATGCAAATCCACAATGGTCTGGTGGCGGTCATGGATGAACACCAGCCCGACGAAGCGGCGGTGGAAGAAACCTTCGTGAACAAGAACCCCACCTCAACCCTGAAACTGGGTCAGGCGCGCGGTATTGCCATGCTGGTACCCGCCTTGCGCGGCATGCCGGTGGCGGAATACACGCCGAACCTGGTCAAGAAAACCATCGTGGGTACCGGTCATGCCGCCAAAGAACAAATTCAGATGATGGTCAAAACCATTCTGCCAGGATGCCGAGAAGGCCTCAGCGCCGATGCGGCGGACGCGCTGGCTGTTGCCATCTGTCACGCACACCACTACCAGACTAACGACCGCATCATGGCGGCAGGCGGTGCCCGATGATCGCCAAGCTGTCTGGCCTTGTTGATTCCCTTGGTGATGACTGGGTGGTTATCGATGTGGGCGGCGTGGGCTACATGGTGTTCTGTTCATCTCGCACCCTCGGACTTCTGGGTGTGGGGGAAGCGACACAGTTGGTGATCGAAACCCATGTGCGCGAAGACCACATCCACCTGTACGGTTTTAGTGACTCAGCCGAGCGCGATTGGTTCAAGCTGCTGACCACCGTACAGGGTGTCGGTGCCAAGGTTGGTTTGGGTATTCTGTCTACGCTCAGTTCCGATGAATTGGTTCAAGCCATCGCCGCCGCTGATAAAGGGGCGGTTTGCCGGGCCAATGGCGTTGGCCCCAAACTGGGCACCCGCATTGTGACTGAATTGAAAGATAAAGTCGGTCATATGGCATTGGGGCAAGCGGCCCTTGCTGGCGCACTCCTCAGTGGTGCCGCACCGGCGGCAAGTGGCACGGTTCGGTCTCAAATTTCTGATGCCGTCTCGGCGCTCGTTAATTTGGGCTACAGCCCGTCCGATGCGTTGAGTGCGGTGAGCCGGGGAGCGGCCAATCTGGAAGAGAATGCTACCGTCGAAGTCCTCATTCGTGTGGGCTTGTCCGAACTTGGCCCGGCTGATCTGGGGGCGCGGTAATGAACGATATGCACGACACACCAGATCGCATTGTAACCCCTGAAGACATCGAACAGGACGCGCCTGAAAAAGGGATCCGGCCTGTTGAACTGGACGATTTTATCGGTCAGGAAAAAGTACGCCAGAACCTCCGGGTCTTTATCGAAGCCGCCCGCGGCCGGTCCGATGCGCTGGACCATGTGTTGTTCTACGGACCTCCCGGTTTGGGTAAAACCACCCTGGCGCAGATTGTGGCCCGTGAACTGGGCGTCAACTTCCGCGCGACGTCCGGTCCGGTGATTGCCAAGGCCGGTGATCTGGCCGCCATCCTGACCAACCTTCAATCGGGCGATGTGCTGTTCATTGATGAAATTCACCGCCTTAATCCAGCCGTGGAAGAAATTCTCTATCCGGCCATGGAAGACTTTCAGCTTGATCTGATCATTGGCGAAGGCCCGGCGGCGCGTAGTGTACGGATCGATCTGCCACAGTTCACATTGGTTGGTGCGACCACGCGCTCAGGCCTGATCACCACACCTTTGCGGGAACGTTTTGGTATCCCCATGCGCATGGTGTTCTATACGCCCGAAGAGTTGGAACTGATCGTATCGCGTGGTGCTCGGTTGTTGGGGCTTGAGTTGACCACAGACGGTGCCATGGAAGTGGCCCGCCGTTCACGGGGAACACCACGTGTAGCTGGTCGACTGCTGCGCCGGGTTCGTGATTTCGCCGTGGTGGACGGTGACGCTGAAGTCAATGCGAAGATCGCTGATGCCGCCCTCAATCGTTTGGATGTGGACGCCGAGGGACTGGATGCCATGGACCGGCGTTACTTACGTTGCATTGCCGATAATTACGGTGGCGGCCCGGTGGGTGTTGAGACACTGGCGGCGGCATTATCCGAACAACGCGACACCATTGAAGAAGTGATTGAGCCTTATCTGATTCAGCAGGGCTTCCTGATGCGATCACCCCGTGGTCGCATGCTGGCGCGGGGAGCCTATGCGCACCTGGGGCTGGCGGCACCCAAAGGCAATGAGCAATTTGATTTGTTAGCTGACGCGGGAGAAGACGATGACGCATAAGTTCGATTTGCGGGTCTATTACGAAGACACCGATTCCGGTGGCATTGTCTATTACGCCAACTATTTGAAATTTGCCGAGCGTGCTCGCACGGAAATGCTGCGTGATTTAGGCGTTGAGCACAGCGCAGTTTTGGCGCGCGACGGGCTGGCATTTGCCGTTCGTCGTTGTGCCACAGATTATCTCAGTCCCGCTGTGTTGGATGATGCGCTGACGGTGTTATCAACGGTAACGAACATGGGTGGGGCATCTTTTGATATGGACCAGGTCGTTATGCGCGGCGACCACAAACTGGCGGTCCTCGACGTTCGGATGGCCTGTATGCAGGTGAGGGGGGATCGCACAGGTAAACCAGCGCGCATCCCGCAAGACCTCAGAAAGGTGCTGACCGCTGATGCGGCAGCTTAAATTTCAAGAAAACAGAATTGACGAAGTAAAATAGGAACACGTTATGGAAACCACAGCAGTTGACGCCGCCGTTCTGGCGGGATCCGTCGGGGCCACAGATTTTTCAATGCTATCGCTGTTTTTACGCGCCGATCTGGTGGTGAAAGCGGTGATTATCCTGCTGGTGATTGCCTCGGTAGGGTGCTGGGCGATTATCTTTGAGAAGGTCATGGCCATGCGCAAGCTGAACCAGCGCGCCAATGATTTCGAAGGTGCATTCTGGTCTGGTGGATCGCTGGATGATCTTTATGAACGCATCGGTGTCCAGCCATCTGACCCCATGTCGGCGGTGTTTGTGGCTGCCATGCGCGAATGGCGACGCAACCCGCAAGGGGTGGCTGAGCCAGCCGTATCCATGGTGACGCTGGGCGAGCGCATTGACCGGGTGATGCAGATTACGCTGACCCGTGAAATGGAACGGATTGAGCGCAACCTGACGTTTCTGGCAACCACCGGGTCTACAGCGCCGTTCATCGGATTGTTCGGCACCGTTTGGGGCATCATGAACAGCTTCCAGTCCATCGCCCAATCACACAACACCTCGCTGGCGGTTGTGGCTCCGGGCATTGCCGAGGCCCTGTTTGCCACGGCACTTGGTTTGCTCGCTGCCATTCCGGCTGTGGTTGCCTATAACAAGGTCTCGAAAGATCTGGACCGCTATGCCAGCCGCCTTGATACCTTCGCCGGTGAGTTCGCCGCCATCCTGTCACGCGAAATGGACGGGAGAAGCTAAGCTATGGCTGGACCAACCCAGGGACGACCAAAGCGCGGCGGTGCCATGAACAGCCGCCGATCTGCGCATAGCCCTATGAGCGATATTAACGTGACACCTTTTGTGGATGTGATGCTGGTACTGTTGGTGATCTTCATGGTGACGGCACCATTGTTGACCGTGGGCGTCGAAGTGAATTTACCCAAGACAAAAGCCAGCAACATATCAGGCAGTGACGAGCCGCTGGCTATCACCGTCAAAGCCGATGGCACCGTGTTCTTACAGGAAACCGAAGTGGACCTGGCAACACTGGTGCCGCGCCTCAATGCTATTTCAGGCGCCAACCCGGATGCCCGTATTTTTATTCGCGGTGATGAGGCTACGAGCTACGGTCACGTCATGGTGGTCATGGGTACCATCAACGCAGCCGGGTATTCCAAGGTGGCGCTGATAACATCTGTGCCAAAGCCGGGGGACAACTAAAGGCAATGACGCTGTTTCACCGGAGCATCATTTTTTCCATAGTGTTTCATGTGGCCTTGGTCGGATCAGCGTATCTGGTCATGCCGCATTTGAAATCGGACATCGGTCCGACGGATGATATTATTGTGGTGGAACTGGTGGCTATTGCGGAAGAAACCAACGCGCCGCCGCCGACCCCGGAGCCAGAAGAAGAAGACGAAGAAGAAGCCAAGCCGGAGCCTGCGCCCCCGCCGCCGCCATTACCAGAACCGGAGCCCGTTGCAGCGCCAGAACATGAACCAGAACCAGCGCCGGCGCCAGAACCGGAGCCCGAAGTGGCGGCGCTACCACCTGAGCCAGAACCAGAGCCGGAGCCTGAACCCGAGCCCGAGCCAGAACCAGAACCTGTGGCCGAACCGGAGCCTGAACCTGAACCAGAGCCCAGTGTCTTGGCCTCCGCCACACCTAAACACAAACCGGAGCCGCCAAAGCCGGTGGATCCGTTCGCGTCGGTGTTGAAAACTATTGAGGACCTGAAGAATCAGCAGCCACCACCACCGCCGCCTGAAGAGGAAGAAGTGGAGGAGGCTGATAAGGAAATGACCTTCGAAGAACAAATGACCCAGGCTTTGAAAATTCAGTCCACCAAGGCCACCGATACGTCCAAGCCCATTTCTATCAGCGTGCATGAGGCCGTTGCTACCCAGTTGCGGAAATGCTGGATCGTGCCCGCCGGTGCCAAGGATGCTGAGGATCTGATTATTGCCATTCGGGTGGACATGAACCCCGACGCCACGGTTCGCAATTCGCTGATCGTTGATATGGACCTGGCCATGAGTGACAGCTTTTTCCGCGCCGCTGCGGAAAGTGCGCTCCGGGCCACCAAGAATCCCCGTTGCCAGCCACTGCCATTGCCGTTAGACCAGTATGAACAATGGCGAACCATGACATTAAACTTTAATCCGCAGGATATGCTTTGATCATGAGCCTTATGAATTTTATGCCCACATCGATGGCACGCCGCGCCATTCATACATGTCTTTTGTTGCTTGGACTGATGATGGCAGCCGGTACTGCCAACGCTGAGCTCAAGATCGATATCACCCGTGGCACGGTGGAACCATTACCCATCGCCATCACCAAATTTATTGGTGATACGGTGGATGAGGCTAACTACGGCAAAAGTATTTCCGATGTGATTGCGCAGGACCTGGAACGGTCCGGCCTGTTCAAACCGGCTGATTCAAGGGCATTCATCCAAAGTGCTGAGGCCATGAGTTCCGTGCCCCGTTTTGGGGATTGGCGGGTAATTGATGTGCAGGCATTGGTTCAGGGGCGTGCCGAGATTGTGGATGATGGCCGGTTGCGCATCGAGTTTCGTCTATGGGACGTTTTTGCGGAAACACAGATGGTTGGTCTGGCTTATTTCACGGTGCCCGATAACTGGCGCCGGGTGGCCCATATTATTGCTGATTCGATCTATAAGCGCCTGACCGGCGAAGACGGCTATTTCGATACTCGTGTTGTCTTCATCGCCCAACAAAGTGGGACAGGGGCCTGTCGTGGTACCACGCCGATGAACCCGTTCGGCAAGCGACTGGCGATCATGGATCAGGATGGTGAGAACCGACGTTACCTGACGGATGGCTCGTCGCTGGTTCTGACGCCACGGTTCTCGCCTACGTTGCAGGAAATCACCTATATGTCGTACCACGGCAATGTGCCGCGGGTTTACATCTTCAATATCGATACGGGCCATCAGGAAGTGGTGGGCGATTTTCCCGGTATGACGTTCTCGCCCAGGTTCTCCTACGATGGTGAGACCATCATCATGAGCATGGCCAAGGATGGTAATTCCGATATCTATACCTTGGACCTGCGTACCCGAGAGGATAAGCAGCTCACCACGCATTCAGGGATCGACACCTCGCCCAGCTTTTCGCCCGATGGCAAATTCATTGCCTTTAACTCGGACCGGGGTGGGGCACAGCAACTTTATGTGATGTCGGCTAATGGCAAGAACGTACGCCGGATCAGCCATGGCAAAGGTCGCTATGCCACACCGGTGTGGTCACCGCGTGGCGATCTGATTGCCTTCACCAAATTGCAGAGCGGGCGATTTTTTATTGGTGTCATGCGTCCAGATGGCAGTGGTGAGCGTTTGCTGGCAGAAGATTTCAAGATTGAAGCCCCCACATGGGCACCAAATGGCCGCGTTCTCATGTATTTCCGGAAAGACAGAACGAATGATGATGGATCCGGCGGGCGGTCCCGCTTGTTCACCATTGATCTGACCGGGGATAATGAGCGCGAGGTAACGACGCTTTGTGATGCCTCAGATCCTGCCTGGTCACCACTTAATCCTTGAAAATTGTGGGCGCCCACACGATGTATCTACTGTGACCTCGGTCACACCTGTGGAAAAATTGCAAAAAAGTACTTGGAATCAGTTACTTTTGCCAGTATTACAACCCTATAAGACACCAGCGGGGTATCCCGTCGCGCAAACATGTTCATGGTGTTCTCTTTAACCAATAACTCCTATCACGAGGGGAATACTATGAGACTCAATATTCTTGGCGTAGTTGCTGCCGTAGCACTGGTCGCTGCTTGCGCGACTGACCCGGAAATGACTTCTGACACTGAAGGCGATGGCGCTTCATCCGAAGCATCTTCTTCATCAGCACCTGCTGGCATTATGCCGGGTTCAGAAGCCGACTTGGTCGTTAACGTAGGTGCCCGCGTTTACTTCGCATTTGACCGCTTTGATCTGAACGATATTTCTCGCTCCACCCTGGAACGTCAGGCTGCATGGCTTAAGGCTAACCCAGGTGTAAGCGTCGCTTTGGAAGGTCACGCTGACGAACGCGGTACACGTGAATACAACTTGGCTCTCGGCGAACGCCGTGCCAATGCAGCCAAAGATTATCTGGTTGCTTTGGGCGTATCTCCAGACCGTATCCGCACCGTTTCTTATGGTGACGAACGTCCTGTTGCCATGGGCTCAAACGAAACGGCATGGAGCCAGAACCGTCGTGCTGTGACCACTGTTGCTGGTGCCGGTAGCTAACTTCCGCACCTCATAAAGTTTTGGATATGGCGCTGTGTGGGTTGGTTTGAAACTAACCTGACAGCGCCATATTTTTGCCCATATTTCTGCTATAGTAGTGGAATCGTGTATCCAGCAGGGGATTGAGATGAAGCGGTTGATGAACTTCGTGGTTTTGGCATTCGTAAGTGTGCTGATCGTGGCACCGTCGCCCGCGGCCAGTCAGGACGTGCAAGCGCTGCTTGATCGTATCGAGCGACTTGAACGGGATATCCGGACCCTCAACACCCAGATTTCTCGCGGTGACGGTGCGGTTGTTGAAACGGGTGCCGATTCCAATCTTTCTGCCGGTGCTACGCTCAGCGGTGCCGGGGTGGCGCGAATCGATTCTCGTATTACCGCCCTTGAAAACGACGTGCGCTCGGCAACGGGTGCTTTCGAAGATCTGGATTACCGCATTCTTGAGCTGACAACAACATTGGAAAAGCTGGTGGGCGACGTCGATTTCCGCCTGTCCGAACTGGAAAATAAACTGGGTAGTGGTGCCATGTCTGGCATGCAATCGCAGACGCCGCAAATGTCCACCGTTGCACCCGCCGGTACCGTCACCCAGGTGATGGCGCAATCCTCAAACGATGTATTGGGCACCATCACGGAAACGGAATTGCTGCAAGGCGGCAATACCGCCGAAGCTCCGGCAGCAGCGGCTGAGGAAGATGCAACGACACAAGCATTGACCACACCAACGGTAACGCAGCCAGAATCGATTGTTGAATCCGCTACCATTGCGGCCCCCGCTGCGGCCCCGGTCCCACAGCTCAGCCCTCAGGATCAATACACCCAGGCCTTTGGTTTGTTGCGTCAGGCCAAGTATGATGATGCGGCTATTGCGCTCCAGACATTCGTCAATCAGCACCCAGGCGATCCCCTGGCGGCGAACGCCCGCTATTGGCTGGGTGAGACATTCTATGTGCGCTCAGAGTTTGTGCGAGCAGCCGAAGTCTTCTTTGAAGGATACCGCATTGCCCCGGGTGGCCCCAAGGCACCGGACACATTGTTGAAGCTGGGCATGGCGCTGGGCAATTTGGGCAAGAAGGCCGAAGCTTGTGCAGCCTTCACCAAGTTGGCAGGCGAGTTCCCCAACGCATCCACCAATGTACGCAACACCATGGAGCGTGAACGCCAGCGCAATGGTTGCGGATAGGTGCTCCGCATATAGCAGGGAATTGCTATGAAAGATCAGCCTCTATCGGCATCTGAATTTTCGACCTATATGGCCTCGTTTGAGCCGTTTGAACGCCCACCTGTGATCGCCGTTGGCGTCTCGGGCGGGCCAGACAGCATGGCGCTCGTGCGTCTCATGGATCAATGGACCCGCGATCGTGGCGGCCGGGTCATAGGCCTGACACTTGATCACGGTTTGCGTGACGCCGCTGCCCACGAAGCGGGCCAGGTCGGATGCTGGCTGGGTAAAATCGGGGTCGAGCACCATACCCTTGAATGGTTGGGTGATAAGCCAACCACCGCTATTCAGGAAACCGCCCGGCATGTGCGTCGCCAGATGCTGCTATCGTGGTGCCGGGATGCCGGTATTCTTCATCTTGCGCTGGCGCATCACGCCGATGATCAGGCGGAAACTTATATGATGCGCCTTGCCCATGGCAGCGGACCGGATGGACTTGCTGGTATGGCTAAGGTCACAGAATCACATAACGCCCGCATCCTGCGGCCTCTGCTGAGTGTGCCAAAGGCACGCCTTTTGACGACGCTCAAGACCATGGGGCAGGGGTGGGTTGATGATCCTTCCAATGAACAGGAAGTCTTTGAGCGCATTCGGGTGCGTAAGGCGCTACGGGCTATGACGGAGTCCGGTGCCGGGCGTGACGAAATTATTGGTGTGATGGTTGATTATGCTCAACAGCGTCATGACCTGGATGCGGTGACCGCCGACGTGGTCATGCGCAGCATCAGCTTTCACGCGGCTGGGTACGCGACGATTGATGCAACGGCACTGGCTGCCTGCGGCCCTGTGCTTGGCGCTCGTGCATTATCTCGGGTTTTGTGGGCCATTGGCGGACGGCGTTATCAACCGGCACGAGATGCCATAACGCGACTGTATGATCAGTTGAACGATTCCACCAAAGCCAAGACGCTGGGTGGGTGCCGGTTGGTGTGGATGAAAGACCGGTGGGTGGTGTGCCGGGAGCTACGGAACATGCCTCGTGCCGTGTCTGTAACCAAAAGCGCCCAACTGATGTGGGACAATCGATTACGTCTGGATTTGGTTGTCGGTGATGATCATCCCGTCAGCGAGGTTGAAATCAGACCGTTGGGCAAGCGCGGCTGGCGCGAACTGGTGACAAACGGGCCCGGTATTCAGCCAGGTTTTTTGCCAGAACCCGTACGTTACAGCTTGCCAGCGCTCTATCACAATAACGCTATCGTACAGGTGCCACACTTGACGGAACCTGTACCGAAAGCCCATCATTGCGGGGTCGTAATTACAAAAGCATCGTTTGCGCCGCGAGAGCCTGTTGTTGGCCCCCGGTTTCCCCTTGCATAGGGGCGTTGACGTACTATCTATATACGCAGGATTTCTGGATAATCGGAAAAAAGTATGCATGGTGGTTGACCATCGCGCAGAGACAGGTAGTTTCACCGCTGCACGGGCCATCTGCCAACACTTATGGCCCCCGTATAATTTGAGGACAAGCTGTTGAATTTTAGTAAGAACATCGCGCTCTGGGTCATTATCGCACTTCTGGTATTCGCTCTGTTTAACCTGTTCCAGGGGAACTCCCCGCGAACGGCGCAGTCCAATCTTGCTTATACCGACTTCCTCAGCGCTGTTGAGATAGGCGATGTACGCGGTGTTACCATTCGCGGCCATGCCATCACCGGCTATATGCGTGATAATTCTTCGTTCAGCACCTACGCCCCGGAAGATCCCATGCTGATGGAACGTTTGCAGGAGCAGGGCGTTCGTGTTTCGGCTGAACCATCGGATGAAAACTCACCAACCTTGTGGGGTATCATCCTGTCCTGGTTCCCTATGCTATTGTTGATCGGGGTGTGGATTTTCTTCATGCGTCAGATGCAGGGCGGCGGTGGCAAAGCCATGGGCTTTGGGAAATCGCGCGCCAAAATGCTGACGGAAAAATCAGGCCGGGTCACATTTGAAGATGTGGCTGGCATTGATGAAGCCAAGCAGGAACTGGAAGAAGTGGTCGAGTTTCTGAGGGACCCACAGAAGTTCCAGCGCCTTGGTGGCAAAATCCCCAAAGGCTGTTTGCTGATTGGACCTCCGGGTACCGGTAAGACGTTGTTGGCGCGCGCCATTGCGGGTGAAGCGAACGTACCGTTCTTCACTATTTCCGGCTCAGACTTCGTTGAGATGTTCGTCGGTGTTGGTGCCAGTCGCGTGCGTGACATGTTCGAGCAAGGCAAGAAGAACGCACCGTGCATTATCTTCATCGATGAAATAGATGCTGTTGGTCGGCACCGTGGGGCAGGCCTCGGCGGTGGTAATGATGAACGTGAACAGACGCTGAACCAGTTGCTGGTCGAGATGGATGGGTTCGAATCCAACGAAGGTGTCATTCTGATCGCCGCCACCAACCGTCCCGATGTGCTGGACCCCGCGCTGCTGCGCCCCGGCCGGTTCGACCGGCAGGTGTCTGTATCAAATCCCGATATTTTGGGACGTGAACAGATTTTGAAAGTTCATATGGTCAAAGTGCCATTGGCACCCGATGTCATTGCCAAGGTTATCGCCCGTGGTACCCCTGGGTTCTCTGGCGCCGATCTGGCCAATCTGGTGAATGAAGCTGCATTGTTGGCGGCGCGCCGTAACAAGCGGTTGGTCACCATGGCTGACTTCGAAGATGCCAAAGACAAGGTCCTCATGGGAGCGGAACGCCGTTCCATGGTGATGAGCGAGGACGAGAAAAAGCTGACGGCCTATCACGAAGCCGGCCACGCGCTCGTAGCTCTACATGTGCCCAAGCATGACCCGTTACACAAGGTCACAATTATTCCACGTGGCCGTGCATTGGGCGTGACCATGTCTCTGCCCGAACGTGACAAACTGAGTCAGTCCAAGATCGAACTGGAATCCATGTTGGCCATGGCCTTTGGTGGTCGTGCGGCAGAAGAGCTGACCTTTGGTAAGGAAAATATCACCACGGGTGCTGGTAATGATATCCAGCAGGCCTCCGCTATGGCTCGCCGTATGGTAACAGAATTCGGGTTTAGCGATAAATTGGGCCCGCTTCGGTATGCGGACAATGAGGAAGAAGTCTTCCTTGGCCATTCCGTTGCGCGTCAAAAGAACGTATCAGACGAAACTGCCGCTTTGATTGATAGCGAAGTTCGCGCCCTCGTCGAAACGGCGGAGAAAACGGCGATCAAGATTCTGAAAGACAATACAGATGATCTGATCACGATCGCCGAGGCATTGCTGGAATACGAAACTCTAAGCGGTGTAGAAATCAATGCCTTGATGCGTGGTGAAGGAATTATTCGCCCGGAAGATGATGATACATCCGCTGACTCGCCTTCTGGCCGACGCTCATCAGTTCCTTCCAGTGGTTCCAAGCCGAAGGAAGATGGACCGGGACTGGGTGCAAAGCCTCAACCTGAATCCTGATTGTTCAGATGACTGAGCAAACATTCGCCGGACTTGCGTTATCGCACCCGCTGATCATGGGTATCGTCAATGTGACACCGGACAGTTTTTCGGATGGTGGCGATGCCTATCAAATGGACGATGCTATCGCGCATGGTCTTCTCCAAATCGATCAGGGCGCACATATCGTGGATATCGGTGGTGAGTCCACCCGCCCCGGTGCAGCGCCCGTACCCGAAGCTGAAGAAATTGCCCGCGTGGTTCCTGTGGTCAAAGCGCTGGCCGATACGGGGGCTGTGGTGTCCATCGATACACGGCACGCCAACGTGATGCAGGCGGCTATTGATGCCGGGGCCAAAATCGTTAATGACGTAACCGCGCTGGAAGGTGATCCACGGTCACTTGAGGTGGTTGCAAAGGCCGGCGTATCGCTTTGTCTCATGCATATGCAGGGCGAGCCGCAGACCATGCAGAAAAACCCTACCTATGGCGATGTGGTGGCCGAAATACGCGATTACCTGAATGCGCGGGTAGCGGCTTGTGAAGCCGCCGGAATTGATCGCTCGGAAATCGCCATTGACCCCGGCATCGGGTTTGGCAAAACCATTGATCACAACCTGACGCTGGTTAATGAGCTGGATGCATTCGGTGATATGGGGTGTCCGGTCCTGCTTGGGCTGTCGCGAAAAAGCTTTATTGCTCGCCTGAGCCGTGGTGAAGAGCCAAAAGACCGCATGCCCGGATCACTGGCCGGTGCTTTGGCGGGGGTGGCGCGCGGGGCCAGTATCCTGCGCGTGCATGATGTGGCTGATACGTGCCAAGCCGTGGCGGTGTGGCAGGCTATTTCGCAAGCAGAGTAACCCTGTTAGACTACATGGACAGCAGTGATTCGAATTTGAGTGAGCATGATCAGGTGAGCGACAAACAACGAAAATTATTTGGCACCGACGGTATTCGCGGCACAGCGAACACTGAACCCATGACCGCGGAAACAGCCCTTCGCGTCGGTATGGCGGCGGCGGCCTATTTCACCCGCGGCGATCATCGCCACCGGGTGGTCATTGGTAAGGATACCCGCCTCAGCGGTTACATGATGGTTCCGGCGCTCACGTCCGGCTTTATTTCCATGGGTATGGACGTGATTTTGGTTGATCCACTACCGACGCCGGCTATTGCCATGCTGACCCGTAATTTGCGGGCCGATCTGGGCATCATGATTTCAGCGTCACACAACCCATTCCATGACAACGGTATCAAGCTGTTTGGTCCGGATGGCTATAAGCTGTCCGATAGGGTGGAGCATGAAATCGAGAGCATCATGTCGAATTGGTCAAGCGATCAGTTGGTCGCCGCTGACAAGCTGGGCCGGGCGCGTCGTTTGGAAGATGCTGGCGGGCGGTATATCGAATACGTGAAGCAAACCTTCCCACGTGGTCTGCGTCTGGATGGCCTTAAAGTGGTCGTCGATTGCGCCCACGGTGCGGCGTACAAAGTCGCCCCTCAGGTGTTGTGGGAACTGGGCGCCGACGTTATCGCCATTGGTGTTGAGCCGGATGGTTTCAATATCAACAAGGGATGTGGCTCAACCGATACGGATGCCATGTGCACACAAGTTGTGACCCACGGCGCGGATTTGGGTGTCGCCCTTGATGGTGATGCGGACCGGCTGCTGATCTGTGACGAGCATGGTCACATGATTGACGGTGATCAGCTCATGACCCTGATCGCCATGCATTGGCACAAACAAGGGTTGTTGAATGGTAACGGCGTTGTGGCCACCGTTATGTCAAATCTGGGCATGGAGCGTTATCTGGCTCAACAGGATCTCGCCTTGATCCGAACCAATGTGGGTGACCGTTATGTGATGGAGCATATGCGCGCGCATGGGTTTAATTTAGGCGGCGAGCAATCCGGCCACATTATTCTGGGCGACCATTCCACCACAGGCGATGGCTTGATCGCCGCACTTCAAGTGCTGTCAGTTCTGATTGGTGAAGGCCAGAAGGCGAGCGAGGCCTGTCGGATGTTCACGCCATTACCGCAGCTGCTTCGCAATGTGCGATATGAAAAAAGTGCTGGATCGCCACTTGATACCAAGAGCGTGACCGATGCCGTCAAAGAGGCCGAGAATCGGTTGGGCGAAGATGGCCGGTTGCTGATCCGAGCCTCGGGCACTGAGCCGTTGATCCGGGTCATGGCTGAAGGTGATGATGAAGCCCTGGTGCATGCCGTGGTGAGCGATGTGGTTAGTGTCATCGAGCAGAGCACAGCGTAAGCTATTCGCAAAAGATTATCCGGGAGGTTAAACCATGCAAGGTCGTGTGCTGATTATTGCCGGATCAGATTCAGGTGGTGGCGCGGGTATTCAAGCCGATATCAAGGCGGTCACAGCGCTTGGCGGCTATGCCATGACGGCCATTACGGCACTCACAGCCCAGAACACAAAAGGCGTGCACGGTATCCATGAGGTGCCGCCAGAATTTGTACGCGAGCAAATTCGCGTGGTCCTACAGGATTTGGGCGCTGATTGTATCAAAACCGGCATGCTGCACCGAAGCGATGTTATTGACGTGGTCATGGATGCGCTGGATGAATTTGCACCCGGCGTTCCCATTGTGGCCGACCCGGTGATGGTGGCGAAGGGCGGGGCCTCTTTACTGGACCTGGAAGCCGTATCATCTGTTCGGGAGAAGGTTTTGCCGCGCGCCGCTCTGATTACACCCAATGCGCCGGAAGCCGGTGTGCTGGCCGAGATGGACGTGGTGACAGCGCACGATGCCGAAATCGCCGCGCGTAAGTTGTCGTCTATGGGGCCTGATGCCGTACTGGTAAAGGGTGGTCATGTGGATGAGGCGGGCGATACCATCCGTGATATTCTGTTCAGCGGTGCAGATCAGATCGACGTGTTTGAAAGTACCCGGATTGATACCCGCCATACCCACGGTACGGGCTGTACGCTGGCATCATCTATTGCGACGGGTATTGCACAAGGCCTGAGCCTGAGCGACAGTATTGCGCGTGCCAGTGCTTATGTGCATGAGGCGATCAGGACGGCACCGGGCTTCGGCCACGGTCATGGCCCGCTCAACCATAGCCACACACTTAAATATATGAAGTAGAGGACGATTCACGCTTCAATAGCATCACGAAGTGATTCTATTTGAAACGATCGTGCTCTAAAATCTTAGGCGATAACCGTATCGATATCGGGGTCGCTGTTCAGGATGTCGGCGATAATTTTCATGCCGCGTGCTACGTCTTCCACTGAATTCGCCTGGCCGGCACACAGTCGAACAGCTTCCGGTGCGCTGCGTTTGTTGACGGCAAAGACTTCTGACGTAATTAATCGAACGCCCCGGTTCTCAGCCCGTGTTCTCAGATCATTGGCGCGCCATGGTTCAGGTAGTTCCAGCCAGGCATGATTGGCACGGTGCGGGTGTCGGGGGCTATAGGGTAACAAGGCTTTGAGGCCTGCATCAAAACGGCTGCCCACTTCTTTAATCTGCGCACGCGTCATTTCCAGGCCGGTGCCATCCATGATCCATCGTCGGGCGATCTCTGCCATCAACGGGGCGGGCATCCAGCAACTCATGCGCACAGCCGCCCGCAGCCGTTGTGTCAGCCTCTCAGGGGTCAGAGCATATCCAATACGCAGACCACCAGCCATGCACTTGGATAGTGATGTGAGATAGATTGTGCGGTCGGGGATCAGGTTCGCTAAGTGTGGCTCGTCACCGTCCAACAACGGGCCCCAGATATCATCTTCAACCACGAACAAGCCCTGACGCTCCACAATCTCGGCGATGGCGTGACGGCGTTTGGTGGGCAGGATGGTTGCCGTCGGGTTCTGAAGATTGGGCATGCAATAGAGGACACGGGGGGCATGGCGGCGACAGGCTTCATCCAATGCTTCTGGAATAATGCCATCATCATCGGTTGCGACGGTTTCAATCCGAAACCCGAAGGTTCGGGCCAGATGAAGAATGCCGGGATAGGTGAGGGGTTCAACCAAAATAACATCGCCGGGATCGGCGACGGTCATCAGGCTAACAAGAATGCCATGGTGTACGCCATTGGTAATGGCGATTCGCTCTGCGTGTGCATTATCGAGCTTGTGGCCGGACAGCCAATGCGCACCAGCCTCAATATGAGCGTCCAGCCCGGTGTTTAACTGATAGTTGGCCAGCACATCAATGTCCGGTGTATCAGCAATTTCGTGCAGGGTTTTTGACAGAGCCGCACCCGCAATTCCCTGTATCGGCATGGCGCGTCCGAAGTTCACAAAATTTGACTCGTCGCTGGCGGGCAATACAAAGGCGTCTGTACTCTGTTGCCGCATTTCCAGCACATAAGTGCCACGACCGACCTCACCGCCAACCAATCCGCGGCGTTCGGCCTCGCGGTAGCCACGCGTAACAGTGCCGAGTGTTACGCCAATGTCGTAAGCGAGATTGCGTTGCGGCGGCAACTTGGCGCCAACGCTCAAGCCGCCGCTCAGTATGGCCGCACCAATAGAATCGGCAATGGCCAGATACTTGGGACCGTGATAGGGCGAAAGATCAGGTGTCCAATTTGTCATGGTGACAATAATGACATTGATTTAAAAATGAATCAATACAATAATAACAATTGTAATCATTGCACCCCTAATTGGAATTAAGAATATGAATACATTTTACACACCGACTTTTGGGCGATTGAGGCTGCGTGGCGGATCGTTCTTCACTACTTTGTTGCGCTGGTCACGTATATACCGCGAACGCCAGGCATTGCGTGGACTGGATGACCGGCTGTTACGTGACATCGGTGTTACCCGCATCGATGCAGCTCAGGAATTCTCGAAGAGGTTCTGGCAGGAATAATCACGTGGCAATTGTTAACAAACAGAATTCTGATCCGGTTCCCGATCCGGTTTCTGGGCAACTTTCGTCAAACCCGTCCATGCTCGTGGTGGTCGGCGTGGCTATTGCCTCAATGCTTTTGTGGGGCGGTACCCCGGCGGCAACGCGATACGCGATTGGCGGGTTTGATCCCGTGATGGCAGCGGTCATGCGCATTGCGGTGGCGGCCACTATCTCATTGCTGATTGTGATCATTGCGCGTCTGTCAGCACCATCAGGGATGCGTCAGTGGATGCTGGCGGCGGTATCAGGCATCTGTTGTTTCGCCATATTCCCCATTGTCCTGGGTAGCGGGATCGCGCGCACATCTACCGGACATGCGGCGTTGATTATTGCCATGGGTCCCGTGGTGACCGGATTGATTGCGGCTGGCCTTGAAAGAACGGTTCCCAAGAAACAATGGTGGGCTGGTACCGTGATTGCGCTTATCGGCGTTGTGCTGCTGATCGCTGAGGGGGGAGACGGCAACGTAAAAGCCGCTAGTCTCATTGGTGATCTAATCTGCGTGGCGGGTATGTGCATTGTTGCTGTGGGCTATATCGCTGGTGGGCGGTTGTCGGCTGAGCTAAATGCTTTTGCTGTGACCTGTTGGGGGCTGATCATCGCGGGGTTTGCGTTGCTGCCAATCCTGTTGATACGTGGCCCCGGATTTGATTGGGAAATTATCGGCACGTCCAGTTGGGGCGGTGTGGTTTATCTGGCCATATTTTCATCGATTCTCGGTTACGCCGGGTTTTTCTGGGCGTTGGATAAAGGTGGCGTCATGCGCATTTCGCCTATTCAGTTTATTGTTCCCGTGGCGGGTGTCATCTATGGATACCTGTTGTTTGATGAGGTCTTTACGTCCGTGATGCTGACGAGCACCATCTTCATTATCGGCGGCATCGCTTTTGCCCGCAGAGCCTGATACAAACACGGCAAGACCCGTGATAACCCGCCTGTACCGTGGAAATAGTGGAGCCCATATGACCAAAGAAATTTTCCGTGACGATGCCTATGCCCAAACCTGTGATGCCCAAGTCGTTGGTCATGAAGATGAGGGCATTATTCTGGACCAAACCGTGTTCTACCCTGAAGGTGGTGGGCAGCCGGGCGACTCGGGCTGGATTGCCCTCGTGGATGGCACCAGGCTTGTGGTGGACAATACGCGCAAAGCACGGTCTCACGACGGTATACTGCATGTACTGGCCGACCCGGCATTGGCACCTGACATGGGGGCCGACGTAACGGCAATCATCGACTGGGAGCGGCGACACAAACACATGCGCATGCACACATGTCTGCATCTTCTGTGCTCATTGATTGATGGCGGCGTCACAGGTGGGTCAATCGGCGAAGAGAAAAGTCGACTGGATTTCGATTTACAGGATACGACGCTGGATAAAGAACAGATCACAGCTGATCTCAATCGTCTCATAGAAGAAGACCACCCGTTATCATCATCGTGGATCACAGATGCCGAGATGGCCGAACGGGCTGAACTGGTGCGCACCATGTCGGTGAAACCACCCACGGGTAAGGGGACAGTTCGCTTGATGGAGATTGCGGATATAGATCTACAGCCGTGCGGCGGCACGCACGTTCAATCCACGATCGAAATCGGTCCTGTGCGGGTGGGCAAGATCGAAAATAAGGGCAAACACAACCGGCGCGTCAACGTGCATTTTGGCGACGAGTGAGGGAACAGCACATGACAACAAACGCCTATTCAATCGCGGTTATTCCTGGTGACGGTATTGGTAATGAAGTCGTACCAGAAGCCATTGCTGTTTTGGAAGCCGTGGGAAGCCGGTTTGACCTGAGTTATAAATTCGATCATTTCGACTGGAGTTGCGAGCGCTATCACAAGCTTGGTTCCATGATGCCCGAAGACGGCCTCGACCAAATTCGCGACCATGACTCTATTTTGCTGGGCGCTGTGGGTTTTCCCGGGGTACCAGATCATATCTCATTGTGGGGACTGCTTATCCCCATCCGGCGTGAATTCCGTCAGTATGTGAACCTGCGTCCTGTGCGCCTGTTCGAAGGTATGGAATCACCCTTAAAGAACCGTCTGCCCGGCGACATTGATATGGTCATCGTGCGGGAGAACAATGAAGGCGAGTATTCCGAGATCGGTGGCCGTCTTTATGAAGGCACGGATCAGGAACTGGCCGTACAGCAAGCCGTGTTCACGCGCCATGGCACGGACCGTATCATGCGGTATGCATTCGATCTGGCCAAGACACGCGCCCGCAAGCACGTGTCATCGGCCACCAAGTCAAACGGCATCATTCATTCTATGCCCTACTGGGACGAACGGTTTGCCGTGATCAGTGCAGAATACCCGGACATTGATACGGCCCAATTCCACATCGATATCATGACGGCACACTTCGTGCGCAACCCGGACTGGTTTGATGTGGTGGTGGCGTCGAACCTGTTTGGTGACATCTTGTCCGATCTGGGGCCAGCGGTGACAGGCACTATCGCCATAGCTCCCGGTGGCAACATCAACCCGGAACGGGACTACCCGTCCATGTTCGAACCTGTTCACGGATCGGCCCCCGATATCGCGGGCCAGGGCATCGCCAACCCCATCGGTGAAATCTGGTCGGCGGCCATGATGCTCGAACACCTGGGCGAACAGGCAGCTGCTGATGCCATTGTGGACGCCATTGAAGTGGTGTTGCGCGATAGCGACGTCAGAACACCAGACATGGGCGGCACGGCATCCACGTCGGAACTGGGTGCCGCCATTGCGAAGGCAGCGAAAGGATAATTTCTATGACAGCGATTGCGATTTATCAGGTGGACGCTTTTACATCTGCTGTGTTCAGCGGCAACCCGGCGGCGGTGTGTCCGCTGGAAAACTGGCTGGATGCGAGCGTGATGCAGGCGGTCGCCGCGGAAAACAATTTGGCCGAAACCGCCTTTATTGTTGCTGGCGGTGAGGATGGTGCTGATTATGGACTGCGTTGGTTCACGCCAGCCGTTGAGGTGGATCTATGTGGCCATGCTACGTTGGCCTCAGCCTATGTGATCTTCAATCATCTACAGCCGTCTATGACACAGGTGTCATTCTCCACACGCAGCGGCATACTGGCGGTGGAGCGCGATGGAGATGCACTGGTGTTAGATTTTCCGGCCCGGCCACCGGTCTCTGTTGATCTACCGGATGGATTTGTGCTGGCCCATGGCATTACACCCGATGAGTTCCTGCGCGAAAACATCGATGGCGGTAAGAACATGGCCGTGTTTTCCAGTGCGGCATTGGTACGCGACTTCACGCCGGATTTAAACTTCATCGCAAACCTTCCCGGTGACGGTTTGATCGTGACGGCAGTAGGCGATTCGGGCGATTGTGATTTTGTGTCCAGATACTTCGCTCCCCAGGCTGGTATTCCGGAAGACCCCGTAACCGGCTCGGCTCATTGCGTCAGTGTGCCATTTTGGGCTGACCACCTTGGCAAGGCCGAGTTGTTTGCGCGCCAGGTATCAAGCCGCGGTGGCGAGTTGAAGTGTACTCTGGCAACGGCATCAACGGGCGACAGGGTCAGAATGGGTGGCGAGGGCGTCTTGTTTCTACAGGGCATGATCACGGTATAGAGCGCTGCGGGCCTCCGAATCGGCGTAGCTGACATAGCCTGATTTGGGTGCAAAATTGTTCAATACAGGCATTGGACGGCGGTTGGTGTCGATGGATCGGGGTAAAACCACTGGAATAAAGGCGTTTTTCCGGGTTTCTCCAGTATTTGTAGTCGCGATGTTGTTGAGGCACGAAATGTTGTGCCCTATAATCCGAAGAGTCGCTGGGTGGTTCTTATTCATCAGGGACATTGCTGGGAGATTGCATTGTATCGCCACTATATTCGCCGGTGTATTCGTCAATTAGCTGTCCTGTCATTGGTGGTGATATTATCCGCCTGTGCCGCCGTGAAGAATGGCGGGGATATGGCCAATCTCAGATTCTGGGAAGGTGGTCCGTTTTCCGGTGGTGACGGGGCTGAACTTGGTATCGCCGAAATGACCAAGGGCAACTATCTGGAAGCCGAAGCGCATTTCCGTGACGCCCTGGCATCGAACCCCCGTGACGTCCATGCCCTGTTGGGCGCTGCTATTCTTTATCAAAACACCGGACAGCTTATTCGAGCGCGTGAACTGTATGAGGCGATCCTGGCATTGCGTCCTGATGAGTCCCTGCAGTTCGTGAACATGAACGATATTTCCACGCGGCCTGTTTCCTAGGTTGCCAGTGTCAATCTGTCCTTGCTGGAAAGCGGTGGGGTCGTCAGTGATTTGGCATCAGGTGCTGCCGGGTTTGGTAACCAGCCACCGGTGCAATCGTATGACAATGCCACCATGGCCGGGCTTGCCTCGCTGTCACCGACCGAGCCTGTGTTCCCGGCTGCGGTCATGCCGCAAATGCCGTCATCTATGTCGTCTGCTCCTGTACAACCGATTGCCGATGTTATGGGGTTCTCGTCTATGGACAGAAACATCATGTCACGGTTTGCCACCATTCGCGCCCTTCGAGACCAGGGGTTGCTGACACCGGATGAGTTCAATGCACGCCGCCATGCGAATATCGGTGCCTTACTACCGTTGACGTCAGCACCACCGGCCGCTGGTCTGGACCGGGCGGTGCCATCGACGGTTCAGGTAACCGACCGCCTTCAAGCCATTGGCCAGGCGTTGGCCATGCGGGCTATTTCCATTTCCCAGCACTCGGCTGAACGAAGCATGATCCTGGACGCGCTGATGCCATCAGCCCCTGTGGTCATTGCCAACCCCACACCACCTCCACAAGGCCTGATGGCGGCAGCCGACATGGTCCGGCGACTGGAAATGCTACGCGATGCCGGTTTTGTGTCGTCGGATGAATACGCGCGTGAACGCGCTGCTGTAGAAGGCGCCATGCTACCGCCAGCACCGGCACCGTTACCGGCTGCCAGTATGCAGCCGGGTAGCAGCTCTGCGTTCGGCGCAGTTGATCTTTCGTCGGGAATGTCTGGTGGTTTGGTGGGGCCACAATCAGGCGTTCACCTGGCGTCTTACCGCTCAGAAAAACAAGCTGAGGCAGGCTGGTCTCAATTGAAACGGGCGCATGCTGCCCTGCTGGGGCCGCTCAATCACACGGTTACGATTATCGATCTGGGCACCAAGGGCGTTTTCTATCGGTTGCTGGCAGGACCGTTTCCCAGCAACAGGGAAGCCGAGAGTACCTGTAAGAAGCTGAAGAGCCGCCGCCAGTTCTGTGATCCCGCTGTAGCCGAATTCGGGTAGAGCCTTACCGCGTTAAGGCATAATGGTGTCTGAGCCGTCTTTCGGTGACACCGTAATCATCACCACCGTTTTTGTCAGGTTGCCTTGAACCAGCTGTATGGATAACACGCGGTGTTCCCGCGTGTAAGTCAGGATACTGGTCTGTGCCCGGACAGACGACAATTCTACCCAATCATGATCTGGTAACTGTTGTTTGTAAAAATCGAACGCACTGTTCGCCCCCATTTTAGTCTGGATGGAGGTTTGCCCATACCAGCTGTCGCCACTGCCGACGATGAAGGTGTTCTCGATATCCATTTGTGATCCGGGCGGGAAGGGCAGGTCGGGAAATTGTGTGAAACCGGCAACCGGCTCTGCCATGGTACCGTCTGCGTTGGTTGTGGGTTGCGCAGGTGCCATGGTGGCCATCTGTGTGCAACCTGCTACGACGGCGGCACATGTCAATGTCCGCGCCAATGTCCGCGTCAATGCCCATGGCAATGAACAGGCCGTATTAGCCACTAATTTGAGCCGGTTTTTCAATGTGTTACTCCATCTTCAACACGTGTGATCTTTGTGTATTACACGTATAAATAATTACGTCGCGCGATTATACGGTGGCCGGATTAAAAAACTTTGAAAAT
>Ga0233433_10000660_pt1 | contig 35995 bp, 32 predicted proteins | sample SI_122_August201_5_FD_179868 | JGI IMG/M metagenome (GOLD analysis project Ga0233433, IMG submission 179868) | Seawater microbial communities from Saanich Inlet, British Columbia, Canada - SI_122_August2016_100_MG | ecosystem: Environmental > Aquatic > Marine > Inlet | place: Canada: British...
AGAAGGGAAGTTGCAGATGGGCTCCAGAGCTTTTGTTTGCCGGGACCAGACTTGTTCCCGCCCACTGCCTACCCCCATCGATTTACAAGATGAACTAGAGGGAGGGCTGTATGACCACGGTTAGCGAGAAAAACCAGGAAAAGCAATTGATCCAGCACCTGCTGCAAGTGCCCTTATTCCAAAAAATGCCCGGTCGTCACCTGCAGTTGCTGGTCAAGTTGGGCCAGTCGAAGCAAGTAGCCGCCGCCGATTCGCTGTGGCTCGAAGGCGATGCGCCGAAAGCCCTCTATATCTTGCTCAAGGGCGAGGTGGAGATCCTGTTCGGTGGTGAACTCGTTGAGCACATAAAGTCGATTAAGGCTTTGGGGGAGGTCGCATTGCTTGGTGGACAGCCCCACTTTGAACAGGCGATTTGTGCGACGGACTGCATCCTCTTGGAAATACCCGCGCCTGTATTCTTGTACGTCTTGCAGCGCAATTCGGAGATCTGCCAGCGGATTTGCCGCAATGCGGTCGGGTTGCTCTCGCAGCGGTTGCAAAAATCAAATGACGAAGTCGGCGTACTTGGCGAAAGCTGTCGCGCGATCGAAGAGAAGATCGTCGAAGCGGAACGCCATGCGAATGATATGAACATGGTGCGGCAGATGCGTGGGGCTTGATGGCGAAGGACAACAAAATTTGGCGGGCGCGCAAAGGGTTGGCTTTTCGCAAGTTGGTTGATGGCGGTATGCTCTTTGACCAAAAAGGCCAACAGGTCCATCATTTTAATGAAACCGCGGCTGTCGTCTGGGAATTGTGCGCAAGGGGTCAGACTACCGCGGAAATCGTTGCCCGCTTACGCAGTGCCTACGAAGTCGACGAAACGCAGATAGTCGCCGACGTGCAAGAGGTCCTCAAAGATTTTAGTGGCAGCGATTTATTGCAATGACGGTTGAGAGCGTTTTTGAGCGGGCTATGCTCGCCGCAGATCTCTCCGGAATTATTGACTTTGATGAGGAGGAGTGGGAGACTCTGGGCGATCTGGCGATTGCAGAAGGGTTGGAAGGCCTGCTGTATTGGCATTGTATTCGCTCTGCAGTCGAGATGCCTAGCGAAGCACGCTATATTTTGAGGACGGAATACAGGGCTTGGGCGACAGATAATTTCGCCGCCTTACAAGCATTGCAGCTTGTGCTTGATGAATTCAGACATCGGCAGATTGAGATTGTTGTGTTGCCGGGTGCCCCGCTCTTGGCCTTTTACCCGGATCCGGGTTGTCGTCCAATGGGGGATATCGATCTGTTGGTCCGGCCGCAGCAGGCCTCGGCTGCGGCGGCCGCGCTGGCGGCTATGGATTTTACATCGCCGGACCGTTATGACGATCTCTATTGCAAGGGGGCGTTGCTTATTGATCTGCATACCGACCTTTTTCATTGTGAGCGCATAGCCGCCCGTCGTCATGCGGGGCAGTTGAGCGTGGAGCAGATCTGGGCGGGGTGCTGGGTGTGTGAGGTCGAAGGCGTAGAAATGTCTGTGCCTCGCTTGGAGGATATGGTGCTCTATACCGTGGCGCATGCGCTCCGGCACAGTTATCGTCGGCTCTCGTGGTTCGCCGATTTGCGGTTGCTGATCGATCAGGATCTCGACTGGTCGTATCTTTTTGCCGCCGCCCGGACTTGCCATTTAGAACGGCCGCTTTATTATGGAGTGTGTTTTTTGCAAGAGCGTGGCCCCTTGCCGGCGCCCCTTGAGGGCTGGATGCAGGATCGCGGCTTGTCCAAGGTCGAAGCGTGGCTGTTGCAACGGGCTTTTGCCGGTCGTCGCGATGGTGAACTCGGTGATGTGCTTTGGTCTTTCAATGTAGAGGGGCTGTTGCAGCGGCTGCAATTTCTCGCGCAGACCTATTTTCCCCAACCTTCGGTCATGTTGCAGGTATTCCCTTTTCTCCCCAAACCCCTTTTCCCGCTGGCCTATGGCTTGCGCTTCGGGCAATTAATGTTCAGAGGCGGTAGGCAATTGGCCGGCTTAATGAGAAAAACGTGAAGAATATCTTGAGCATGTCTATTGCGGCCATTGGGCTCTTACTGCTTAGCAGCGTCGGGTGCGGTGGGCCGCCGCCGATGGCCGATCTGTCGCCGCCACCGAGAGTCGTCGCGCCGATGGAGGCGCCGGTGATGCCGGTCGATCCGCTGCGGCGGGGTTATGTTGAGAGAGGGCTTTTTCCCGAATATACCGTCGGGCCGGGCGACGAACTTGAACTGATGCTACGCGATGTTAAACTGGTGCGCGAAACGGTCGAGGTCAGACCCGACGGCAATATATCTTTTTTGCTGGTGGAGAACCTGTATGTTACGGGGATGACAATCGGCGAGTTGGATTTTGCATTGACCGCTGCGGTAGAGCGCTATTTGCGTGAGCCGAAAATAGATGTGCAGGTTTCCGAGTACGGCAGCAAGATCATCTCGCTTATTGGTGCGATCGAGACGCTCACGGCTGGGGGTACTAAAACCGGTCAGGGTCGCTATGCCCTCGAGAATAAGACCTATCTGCTCGATCTGATCCTCGAGGCGGGGGGGACGACCCCGGACGCGCAGTTAGGGGCGGTGCAAGTCATTCGCGACGGCCAAGTTTATGTATTCAATCTGCAACGCGTGCTCAACTTCGGTGATGTGAGCCACAATCCAATATTGCAAGGCGACGATATTATTATCGTTCCCGGGGCGAGTCGGCTCACCAAAAAGGTAGTTGTGCTGGGTGAGGTCAACCAGCCCGACGTCTATTTGTTGGCCAGCGATGCCAGTCTACTCGAGGCTGTGAGCAAGGCGGGCGGCTTGAACACGACGGCCTTGCGCGACGATATTCGCATTATCCGCCCGGGCGAAGTCAAGCCGGAAATGTTCACTGTCGATTTTAAGCGTATTACCACGCACGGCGACTTAGAGCAAAACGTCGTTCTGAACAACAATGATATCATTTTTGTTCCGCGCAGCTTTATGGGCGACGTCAACGATGTGATCACCAAGATCGAACCCTTGCTCAATGTGTTATTGATTCCGGCAACCTACCGTGATCTCTATACAACGGGCGGTGGGCTGCGGGTGGATACCGGTGATGCGGCTGCGACGGGCACAACGACTGGGTTCACTCGCCCCTTGCCGGGGGTGGGCAAACTGGCGGTGCCGGTCGAAGATGAAGAGCAACAGGAAGAAGATCGGGAAGCAGTAGAAGAAGAACAAGAAGACCAAGAAGGAGCAGAGTGAGTAAACTCAAGACTGTCGATAGTATTCTGCAGACCGTTGGGGATACGCCTTTGGTGCGTCTCAATCGCGTCGTACCGGAGAATGGCTGTGAACTCTATGGCAAACTCGAGGCGCGCAACCCGGCCGGTAGTATCAAAGACCGCATCGGCGCGAGTATGATCCGCGCCGCCGAAGCGGATGGTCGACTCAGCAAGGGGATGACGATTGTCGAGCCAACCAGCGGAAATACCGGCATTTCTTTGGCGATGGCGGCGGCGGCATTGGGCTATTGTCTGGTGCTTACGATGCCTGACAGCATGAGTCTGGAGCGGCGCCAAGTAATGGCCAGCTATGGTGCGCAAATCGTATTGACCCCTGGGGAGTTGGATATGCCGGGGGCAATTCGCAAGGCAGACGAGCTCAAAGCCGCCGACCCGGAGCGGGTGTTTATTCCGCAACAGTTTGCTAACCCGGCTAACCCCGAAGCACACCGCCAGAGTACCGCTCGCGAGATCCTTGAGGCGGTGGAGGGCAAACTCGACGCCTTTATTGCCGGTGTGGGCACGGGGGGGACGATTACTGGAGTGGGTAGTGTGCTCAAACAGGCTTTGCCGGATATTTTATTAATTGCCGTAGAGCCAAAGCGTTCCCCCGTGATCTCGGGTGGAGAGGCTGGGTTGCACGGTATTCAGGGGATCGGCGCGGGTTTTGTGCCGGAGGTATTCGACCGCGAGCTTATTGACGAGGTAGTCCAGGTAGAAGACGAGCAGGCTTTTCACTATGCCCGTCGTCTGGCTCGGGAGGAGGGGTTGTTGCTCGGACCTTCTTCTGGGGCCAATGTCGCTGCGAGTATACAGGTTGCTGCGACATTAGTCCCGGGCGCGCGCTTGCTCACCGTATTTTGCGATACAGGTTTTCGTTATTTCAGCGTCGACGGTTTTGCTGGTGCAACAGAATCAGCGCAGGAGTAACATCTTGATGGCCTGGCGTTTTCCGCCGGCCCGCATGACGAGTAGATAAGCCCCGCTAGCCAGGTCCTGACCCCGATCGTCCTTACCGTCCCAAGCCATCTGATAATTCCCCGCGACCCGATACTGCTGTAAGAGCGTGCGCACCGTCTGGCCCAAGGCGTTGTAGACGTGCAATTCTACCTTGGAATTTGCACCGAGCGCGAAACGGACTTGCGTAGAGGCGTTAAAAGGGTTCGGAAAATTGGCTACGAGGGCGAAATCGGACGGTCGATAGGGGCTCTCGTAGACGGCTGTGGTTGTAATGGGCAAGGTTGGTGTTGCCAGAGCTATGCCCCGGGGGTTTTGGCCAGCGGCATAGCGGCCGATGACGATGTCGTTTATGCTGTCGATGATGTGAATCTCATTGGAAAAAGAACTGGTGATATAGGCCTGTGTGCCGTCGGGGGAGAAGGAAATAGCCCGGGGGTTGCGGCCGATGGTGAGTTTCTTGCGGAAGATCCCGCGTTCGGCGTCGACGATGACTAGGGCATCATCATTGTGTGCGGTCAAGTAGATTTTTCTGCCGTCGGGGCTCAGAGCTATGGCGAAGGTGCCACCGACGTCCAACTCAATCGAGCGGGCAATCGTTTCGCTTGCGATATCTATGGCGGTCAACTGACCAACTCCCATGCTTGTTACATAGAGCGTTTTTCCATCGGGTGAGAGCGCGAGGGAACGCGGTTGGCTCGGAACGGATATACGGCGGGTTATCTGACCGGTGGGAGTGACGACGATTACTTGGCTGTTGGCGATGTCGGTCGTGAAAATCTTGTCGGCGAGAGCCGCCATACCGAAGGGGCCGGAACCTATGCCGGAAAGCCAGATGGTGCGCGCTTCGCTCGATTCGATATCGACTATGCTTAGGGTGCCGGCGCCCGAATTACTCGCGTAGAGTGTTTTGCCGTCGGGTGAGATGGCCATATCGAGGGGTTGTACGGCTGTTTCGATACGAGAGAGAACTTGGAACGTGGCAGTCTCGATTATACTGATATCGTTGGATCCAAGGTTGGATACAAAAAGCCTGCCATTGGAAAAGAGTACCTGGATCGGTTCGCGACCGACGGGGATACGCGCCAATTCGCGGCGGGTGCCGGTATCGACGACGCCAATGGCGTCATCGCCCCGCAAGGCAGTAAAGGCTAGGGGAGAACCGGTGAGTGTAAGTACCGAGAAGTCGAGCCAGGCCCCCTCGTTGGGGAAAAAGGAGACCTTGCCGTCGGCGCCCCGTGCTTCGATCTGATAGGAGATGCGGGTCCCGATCAGTTGGCCGGGAATTTCCCCGACGAATAGGTCGTCTTGCACCTGCATGGGTAAGCGGTGAATACCTGGGTCGGTGTCGTCCTGATAGTTTAGCCACAGACTAGTGGCATCGCGGGCTTCGACGCGCACGGTATAAGGCCCCGCGGTATCGGGCGTGTTGGTGATCAAGTTCACGGGGAGAACGAAGGGGAACCCCGGCACCGCGAAACCAGTGACGAAATCTATATCGCCGATGCGCTGAGTGGCGACGAGGTCGAGCAGGCGAGCATAGGTATGGTCGCGGGCGTTATCGAAGAATTCGTCGGGAAAGTCCGTCGCGAAACCGGTGAAGACGCCGCTGAAATTCTCTTCGCTGATTGATCCGCTGATCGAGGCAAGGCTCAGGCGATAGCGACCCGGGGTCAAACCATATAGGCGGTAGTGTCCTTCGCTGGAGGCGTTGAGATCCGCCCCAGAAACCGTGCTGAACAATTCGCCGGTATCGATATTTTCCGCTTTGATATGGGTGCCGAAGAGCGGTTGTTCGTCAAGGTCGGTTATCTGGCCCGATATGCTGCCGGTGCTGATTCGGTAGCCGGAAGCCGGGTAGAGGAAACTGATACCGGCGATATCGTCTGGTTCGAGAGTGTGTCCTTCGCCGGGACCGTCGCCGCGGTTAAAGGGATTCATCGTCGGCCGGCTTTGCGGCGGTCCATCCAGAGGTGTGTGTTCAAGCCCAAGCATATGGCCGATCTCGTGGATGGCCACATCTTTGAAATTGACGAGGTTGCCGCCGGCTGTGCCCTCTGTACCTGCGGCAAAGCGAAAGTCTCGACCATTAAATATGATATCGGTATCGCTGATTTCACCAGTGAAGGAGTGCGAGTTGATACGTGTGACGGCGATAACTCCGGAACCGCGCGGGGCACGCAGCGCGCTGCCTGTCTCGTCGAAGTAGATCAAATTGATTTGGTCGTCTTGTGACGGCGTGATGGTATCGGTTTCGCCTTGGTCTAAAAATTGTACCCGCGCCGTGGCAACGTTAGTCCAGACTTGGAAGCTTTCGCGTATCAGGCGATGGGTTTGCTCGGGGGTGAAATCATCGGAACCATCTGCGTGCAGAATGAAGGGAATGCGGTCGGGGCGGCTCCAGGTCTGCTGAACTTTCCGTCCGGCCCGAGTCTCGAAGGTCTGAATTAGAAAACCGTGGCTTGGGTCGGCGAAGAGCAGGGCGGATAAGAGCAACAGGCTAATGCGCATCTTGCGGCTCCGTCCCGGGTTCGGGTTGCGCAAGGGTGCGAATCTGCGCGAGAAAAGAGTCGAGTGGCATGCCCTGGACTGGGTCTATTGAGTTGGTTTTTTTTGCGGCCCCAGGACGCTCGTAAAGGCTCAGGCCGTCTAGCGCCTGGAAAACGCGTGCGCTACTGGAATCGCTGCGGACGATCGCGAAATGCCCTTGTGCCAGACCCACGGGCCAGGCGTGGCCGAATTCGTTGTCCGCGGTGAGAAAGAGTACGGCCTCCTCGCCGGGGCTAAAAATGGGCATACCGGCCAGGCGGTTGAAAACGCCTTGAAAATGACCACCGGGCAAGTGCAACTCGAGTTGTGCACCTCGCGGTCCTTTAATCGATTCATCAAGGTCAAAGAGATAGCGAGTATAAATTTGCCCATCGAGCAATTGTGGGGTGGCTTCGATGCAAATACCCACTACGATCCGTTCGGCGTTGATAGCGAGATCGCTGAGAGCAAAGCGTTGTACGGTTGTTGCTGCAACTGGGTTTGGGAGCAAGGATAAACAAAATAAAAGAATGATCGCCATGGGGCTGGTCTCCTTGCGATAAAAATAGGACATTCTCGTTCGTGAGCGATCTATATAATTGAACCAGGAGCATAGTCGAAAGCTGTAATTGCGTCTATTAGACGCCAATCAACCACAAAAGTTGCCAATGCGGCATTCTTGAAGGGGTGATAAGTGCTGTTGCGACGGCTTGACTTTTGATGTTATCGTGGATAAGTTGATCTAATTATTGCAGATGTACAAATTATCACACCTTAAACCGGCTTATTGACATTTACGTTCACGTCAAGTAAATTGCCATAATTGCGTAAATGAACTGTTCAAAGGATGGGCTGATGCAAATCGGAGATCTTGCGGCGAAGGCTGGAGTTACTCCGCGTACGATCCGTTACTACGAAGAATTGGGGATTGTCGAGCCGGAGGAACGAACCGGGGGCGGGTTTCGCCTCTATTCGGAATCGCAGTTGCGGCGATTGCAAATCGTGCAAAGTCTCAAGGATCTTGGGTTTGGGCTAGATCGCATCCGCGAATTCTTCAATTTAAAGAATGGCGCCGAATCCGGTGGTGGCGTTGCGCGAGCGCTCGTCGAGCATCTCGTTGAACAGGGGCGCCATATAGACGATCGCATCAGTCAATATACGTTGATGAAGGAGCGCAACAAGAAGGCCATTGAGATTCTCAATGGCTGTCTTTGTTGTACGGTCAAAGCCTGCGAGCGAGATTGTCACCATTGTGAGGTGTATAGAGAGCACGAAGAGGTGCCTGATCTCATAGAATGCACCATCTACGAATCTTAAATCTGTTTAGACCCATCCAAGAGTTAAAGCATAACGGAGGAAATATGATTACTGTAACCGATGGAGCAGCTGAAAAGGTCGGAACCCTGCTCAACGAACAGGGCAACGACGGACACGGGTTGCGTATGGGGGTAATGGGCGGAGGGTGTTCGGGTTTTCAGTACAAGCTGGATTTTGAAGAAAAAGAAGGCGAAATGGACCAAGTTTTTGAGATCAATGGCGTCAAGATCTTCATCGATATGAAGAGTAGCCTCTATCTCAACGGTGTAACGCTTGATTACCACGACGGGTTGATGGGCGCGGGTTTTAAGATTGAAAACCCTAATGCGCGAACAACTTGCGGTTGTGGGGAATCCTTTAGCGCTTGAGCTGGTTATAATGGTTAATGTCCCCATTTACATGGACAATATGGCCACGACGCCGGTCGATCCGCGCGTTTTAGAGGCCATCCTTCCTTACTTCGGTCCCCATTTCGGCAACGCTTCCAGCAAAACCCATGTATTCGGTCTGACAGCGGCCGATGCAGATGGCCAAGCTAGAGAAAAGGTTGCGGAGCTGATCGGAGCACGTGCCAGGGAAATTGTTTTTACCGCCGGAGCGACCGAGGCAAATAATCTGGCGTTAAAAGGCGTGGCCGATATGGCGGGGGCCGGGGCGCATATTATTACTAGCGCTATCGAGCACAAGGCGGTTTTGGACTGTTGTCGAACGCTAGAAGGGCGTGGGGTAGAGGTCACCTATTTACCCGTGGCTGCAAATGGGCAAATCGATCTCGATGATTTGGCGGCGGCCATTACCGACCAGACGGTCCTCATTTCGCTAATGGCCGCCAATAATGAAATCGGTGTGCTTCAGCCCTTGGCCGATATTGGGCGTTTGGCGAAGGAGCGCGGAGTTTTGTGGCACTGCGATGCGGCTCAGGCCGTCGGCAAGGTGCCGTTGGATGTCGAGGCCCTTGGGATCGATTTACTCTCGGTTTCTGGGCACAAGCTCTATGCCCCTAAGGGAGTCGGCTTTCTCTATGTGCGTTCGCGCAATCCGCGGGTGCGCTTACAAGCTCAGATCGAGGGGGGAGGCCAAGAAAACGGTTTGCGCGCCGGAACCCTCAATGTGCCCGGGATCGTCGGTTTGGGGCGGGCCTGCGAGTTAGCTCAGCAGGAGATGGTTACCGAAGCCGCGTATGTACTGCAGATGCGCCAACGACTTATTGAGGGGCTCGATACCCGTCTCGGGGCGCTGTCGGTTAATGGCGATCTGGATTCGAGGTTACCGGGCAATCTGAATGTGAGTTTCCCCGGTATTGATGGCGCCGACTTGCTTTTGGGGTTGCGCGATATCGCGTTATCCTCTGGGGCGGCCTGCTCCTCAAAAGAGGAAACGTCTTCTCACGTTCTCAAGGCCATCGGTCTGAACGACGACTTGGCGCGGGCGTCATTGCGTTTTGGTTTGGGGCGTTTTAATACGATGGAAGAAGTGGAGTTTGCAATTGATCGCGTCGCGGCGGAAATCGAACGGTTGAATTCGAATTTCACTACGGCTGTAAAAGCGCGGGAATTAACTGCGCATTAGCAAGTTAGGAGAGGGTATGAGCGTAACATCGAACCAACTATTAAATCAGGTCAAGGCGGAAATCGCCGAAGTGTCCGCCGCTCAGGTTCAAGAAGACCTCAAAGCGGGCAAGGCCATACATATTGTGGATGTCCGCGAGCGGGAAGAGGTGATGGATGGCTATATTCCCGACGCCGAGATGATCCCGCGCGGGTTCTTGGAACTAAATATCGAAGAAGACGTGACCATGGACCGCGATGCCGAGATTGTGCTCTACTGCGCTGGGGGTAATCGTTCGGCATTGGCTGCCCGCGACTTGACCTTTATGGGCTATACCAACGTCAAGTCGATGATCGGCGGTTTCAAGGGGTGGAAGGATGCTGGTTACTCCTTTGATCAGGGCGGCCTGATGTCCGAAGACGATATGCAGCGCTATGCGCGCCATATCATCTTGCCAGAGGTTGGGGAAAAAGGACAGCAGAAACTGCTCAAAGGGCGGGTGTTGTTGGTCGGAGTTGGTGGGCTGGGTTGCCCGACGGCACTGTATTTGGCAGCGGCCGGTGTCGGTAAGATCGGTCTGGTCGATGCCGATGTTGTCGATAAGAGCAATTTGCAGCGACAGGTGCTCTTTGGCGAGTCCGATGTTGGTCGTCCCAAGGTCGAAGCGGCCAGGGATAAGCTATTGGACCTCAATTCGACCTTAGACGTCGTCACCCATTACGAGCTGCTCACCTCGCACAATGTCTTTGACGTTATGGACGGCTACGATATTATCGTCAATGGCTGCGATAACTTTCCCACCCGTTATCTGGTTAATGACGCAGCGGTCATGAAGAATAAGCCCGTCGTTGACGGCAGTATCTTTCGCTTTGAAGGCCAAGCCACGGTCTATGTGCCCGGCGAAGGTCCTTGCTATCGCTGCCTTTATCCGGCACCGCCGCCGCCCGGAGAGGTGCCGAGTTGCGCTGAGGGCGGGGTCTTAGGTGTTTTACCCGGAACGGTCGGGCTGATGCAGGCGACCGAGGTCGTCAAGATGATTCTCGGTGAGGGGAAGTCGCTGGTCGGGCGGGTATTGCTTTACGATGCAATGGAGATGAAGTTTCGCGAGCTCAAGCTGCGGAAGGACCCAGAATGCCCGGTATGCAACGAGTCTCCAACCATCACCGAACTGATCGATTACGAACAGTTCTGTGGTCTGCCTTCGCTTGGCGAAGCGGCGGGTTGATCGATCGGGAATTCACGGCGATATTCTTACGGGCATCCCTTTGGGGGTGCCCGTTTTTTTGTCTCGTTATTATGGAGGAGAGATGCAGGAGACCGGGGAAGGGTTTCTGACGCTTCCGGCCACAGATGCCGGAGATCCGACGTTGAATTGGTCGGCTATATTCGGCAATGACCAGCCGGTGGAAATCGAGCTTGGTATTGGCAAAGGCCGCTTTCTTCTCGATGCGGCTGAGCGGCTACCTGGGGTGAACTTTGTCGGTGTCGAGTGGGCGGCTAAATACTTGCGGATCGCCCAACACCGCGCCGTTCGGCGCGAGTTGGATAATATGCGCTTTGTGCGAACTGACGCGCGCGAATTTGTGGAGTTCTTTATTTCAACCGGGTCTATCGGGGCGTACCATATATACTTTCCCGATCCTTGGCCAAAAAAGAGACACCACAAGCGTCGGTTGTTCAATGAGGGGTTTCTACGCGAAATCGAGCGCACCCTGCAAGAGGGGGGGCGGTTGTGGTTGGCCACAGATTATGCCGATTATTTTGACGTGATGCTCGAAGTGCTCGAAACGAGCCGATGTCTTGCGGTCGTCGATGGGGAATGGGTTGGGGCTAAAACGAATTACGAGGATAAATATATAGCGCAAGGCAAACCAATACACCGTCGGATATTACAAAAAATACCCGAATAAGATAAAGCGCTATAACAAAAGAAATAGGGGTTGGATCTTTTATGGTTCAGCCCCATTTCTATGCCAAAATGACAGCGAAGGTTGTTGGTTAGAGAGAAGGTCCCCAATTGATTCCTTAGACGGCACAACACTGACTGGTGTCATAATAACACTGATCAGTGTTATGTCGTTTTTGTAATTATTTACAGGGTCTAAAATAGACGTATCTATATGAAAAGAATATGCTTGACAGCCCCCCTGGATTTGCTGTATAATTTGCTCGGTGGTGGAAAGTGGTGTAAAGTGGTGGAAGTGGGGTCATTGAGATTTACGGTTCAAAGAGGGCTTGAATGGCACAGTTTCTGGGTGAACATGAAGTTCCGGTCGACGATAAGGGACGGATCTTTGTGCCTGCAGAATTTCGTAAGAAGCTGCCGCCTGAAGCCAATGAGACCTTCGTTGTTGTGCGGGGTTTCGATCACTGCCTGACGGCTTATCCGCAACACGTTTGGGAAGAGACTGCGCAAAAATTATTGCGGCTACCGCAAACTGAACGAAAGGTCCGCGGGTTTATCCGCGCGATGCTGTCGCAGGCCGCCGAAGTCAAAATGGATCGCCAGGGGCGGGCGAGTGTTCCGCGCAAGCTTTTGGCCAAGGCCGATATCGGCGATCAGATGGTCGTGATCGGAGCCTTGGATAAGTTGGAGTTTTGGAATCCCCAAGATTGGTATCAGTTCCTAGATGAGGCCGATCAGGTAATGGAAGAAGTAGCTGAGAGTCTTGAGCTATAACATATGAGTCGGGTGAGTATGGACTATCACGTTCCAGTTATGGTGCGGGAAGTAACGGATGGGTTGGTCGTCGATCCGGACGGCACATATATGGATGCGACGGCGGGCGGCGGCGGGCACAGCGAAGCTTTGCTGAATGCGTTAGGTAAACGGGGGCATCTGATCGCGGTGGATCGGGATTGGGAGGCGGTGGAGGCCTCGCAAGCGCGATTGTCGGCGGATGCCCGCGCTGTCATTTGGCAGGGCAGCTTTGCCGAGTTGAGTGGTTTGCTCGCCGAGCAGGGGGGCGGGGCTTTAAGTGGGGTCCTGTTTGATTTGGGGGTTTCTTCGCATCAGATCGATGTGCCGAGCAGGGGGTTCAGTTATCGGGAGGACGGTCCACTCGATATGCGGATGGATCCGGCTGCTGGGCAGAGCGCAGCCGATTTGCTCGCGGTGTGCAGTGAGACCGAGTTGGCCGAGTTGATCAAGCGTTATGGAGAGGAGCGGCAGGCGCGGCGGATTGCCCGCGCGATCTGTCGTCAGCGCCAACTCGAACCCATGCGGACGACGCAAGGGCTGCGACGGGTGGTAGCCGCGACGCAGCCGCAGATGCTCAACAAGACGCTGGCACGGGTCTTTCAGGCATTGCGGATCGCGGTCAATGACGAGTTGGGGCAGTTGCAGGCCGGATTAGACGCAGCCGTATCGATGTTGAAGCCGGGTGGCCGATTGGCGGTAATTGCTTATCATTCGCTAGAAGATCGCTTGGTGAAGCAGTATCTCGTGGCGTTGGAACGCGGGTGTATTTGCCCGCCCCGGCTTCCGATCTGCAATTGTGGCCAGCAGCCCACCTTTAAAAAAGTGGTCCGGAAGCCCCTGCGAGCTGGAGGCGAAGAAGTGCGGGAAAACCGTCGGGCGCGCAGTGCGATCATGCGGATCTACGAAAAACTCGAGGTAAACTGACATGACAAAGAGCAAAAAACCTTCCCAAGGCGGGCTTTCGTGGGCACGGTGCGTCCTCTTCGTCGGGGTCTTGGTCGGCGCGACGCTCTTTCACGTCTGGCAGAAGGTCGAAATGGCCCGGGTGGCTGGCGCTATCCATACCGCACAAATGCGATCGGTCGATCTGGGTAAGGAACGAGCTAAATTACTGGCTGCTGTCGCAATAAAAAAGAACCCTGCTTATATAGAACGGTTGGCGGTGACCGAGCTCGGCATGGTCCATCCCCTCGGAGGTCTGGGTGGGTCTTTGGCGCACTGGGAAGGCGAATAATGGCTCGCAAGGGCACGGATATTATGGCCATGGGAAGATTGCGCTGGGTCATCGTCTTTGGGGCTCTTGCTTGGTTGTCGCTATCCGCGCGCCTGATACACATTCAAGTATACAAACACGAAGAGTATAGCGACCGAGCCCGTGGCCAATATCAGCGTCGGGTAGAATTGAAAGCAAGCCGGGGGAGGGTGTTGGACCGCCGTGGCAATGATTTGGCCGTCGATATCCAGGCTACTTCTTTTTTTGCCTACCCCGACCAGGTCCAGGCCCCAGCGCGCGTTGCGGCCCAGTTCGCTGCGCTGGGCGGTGGGCGGGCCGAGTCGGTCGAGCGCCAATTGCGCGGAGGCAAGTCCTTCGTCTATCTCGCTCGCCAAGTCGTCGATACGGATATCAAGCGGATGGGCGAGGTCAATTACGCCGGTGTCTTCCAGCATGCCGAAACGCGTCGTCAGTACCCTTTGGGGGGATTGGCGGGCCAACTCATCGGCCATACCAATCTCGATAATCACGGGAGTGAGGGGGTCGAAAGGGCCTTCGATGCGATGTTGCGCGAAAGGGATGGTTCGTTGTTGGGCTATGTCGATGCGAGGGGCAAGCGGGTGCCCGGTCGTCAACAGCAGCGCGAGGAACCGGAGCACGGACGCAGTATAGTGCTGACGCTAGATGCCGTCTATCAGGGCATTATAGAGGAGGAGTTGCAGCGGGCAATTGACGGATCGCAGGCCGAAGGGGCTTTGGGGGTTATTCTCGACCCTCGCAGTGGAGAGATACTGGCGATGGCCAATTTGCCTCTTTTCGATCCGAATCAATCCGCACATTCATCGCCTGATATCCGTCGTAATCGCGCGATAACCGATGCCTACGAACCGGGTTCGACCTTCAAGGTCATCGCCGCCGCCGCCGTGCTCGAAGATGAATTGGCGGGGCTGGATGATCGCGTATTCTGTGAAAGGGGCGAGTTAGAACTTGCCAATGGCGAGGTGATCCGCGATATCCAGCCTTATGGCGACTTACTTTTTTCGCAGGTCCTCGAAAAATCGAGCAATATAGGGCTGATCAAATTTGCCCGCCGCCTCTCGCGGCCACGCTTTTACGAATATATCCGCAGTTTCGGTTTTGCCACCCGCACGGGTATTGAACTACCCGCTGAAAATTCCGGTTTACTACAAGAGGTGGATCAGTGGTCGGAGCGCTCCCTTGAGACGATAGCAATCGGTCAGGAAATAGGCGTAACCGCTTTACAGTTGGCGCTGGCCTATGGCGCTATTGCGAATGGCGGGGTTTTGATGGCGCCGAGATTGGTGGCGGGAACGGTCGGCGAGGATGGCGATTTTGAAGGACGGGGAACCCCGCAAAAGGTGCGGCGGGTCGTCCGACGGGAGATCGCCGCCACGCTCAGCGAGGTGCTGGCCGGTGTCGTGGCGAATGGAACGGGACAGCGGGCGCGCATAGCGGGCGTGGCTGTCGCGGGTAAGACCGGGACGGCACAGCGGGCGGCGGCCGACGGCAGCGGTTACGACCCGGACGCAAGCATTGCCTCGTTTGCCGGATTCCTGCCGGCGGAAGATCCGCAGTATGTCTGTGTGGTGATGGTTGAAAATCCTCAAATAGATGGATGGGGAGGTCATGTTGCCGCCCCGGCTTTTCGCCGTGTTATGGAGCGGATTCTTCGTTTGCCCGGTGGAATATTGGTTGAACGGGCGGTTCGGCCTCCTTCGGTAGCGACGCTCGCGGTGCCGGATCTGCGGGGAATGACTCGTTCGGTCGCTATTTTTCAGGCGGAGATGAGAGGGCTGCCCGTCGTTTTTTCGGGTGAAGGAGAAGTGGTGGTCAGTCAATCTCCAGCGCCTGGGATGCGGGGGCGTATTAAGCGCATCGAATGTACATTAGGTTATCGCGAGGTACGCGGCGGGTGGGAATTGCGGCAGGCTCGCTTGATGGAGCAAATACCCGAACGAGGGACAAGCGGTATTTGATGGAACTGAGATATCTGCTCGAAGAGTTACCCGATGCCCAGGTGGATGGGGATCCGGGAGTAATCCTGGAGGGAATTCATTGCGATTCCCGTCGCGTTGGATTGGGCGATCTCTTCGTGGCTGTGCGCGGTGGGCAGGAAGAAGACCGGCATCTCTACGTCGGTGATGCGGTGGCTCGCGGAGCGCGGGCGGTAGTGGTGGAAGATGCGGTCAACTGTGGCGGTGCGACGCGTGTGCAGGTCGCAGATTGTCGCACGGCCCTGGCGCGTTTGTCCGCCCGTTTTTACGACTTCCCCAGCCAGCATATGCTAAACATTGGCATTACCGGGACCAATGGGAAAACGACTACGGCTTTTCTGTTGAGAAGCATCCTTGAGGCGGCTGGGCTGTCGTGTGGATATGTAGGGACGTTGGGGTGCTGGATCGATGGTGAATTGCAGCAGGTCGGCAATACGACGCCAGAGGCGGCGGAGTTACATCGCTTGCTGCGGTTGATGGTGGATCGGGGGAAGCGTGCGGTCGTGCTTGAAGTATCATCGCATGGTTTAGCGTTAAAACGAGTGGAAGGCATCCCCTTTCACGCTGCGGTTTTTTCCAATTTGACACGTGATCACCTCGATTTTCACGGGACTTGGGAGCAGTATTTTGCTGCCAAGGCACAGCTTTTTGAAAATATGCCCGAAGATGGGGTCGCAGTGGTCAATCTCGATGACCCGATGGCGGCGAAATTGATCCGTAGAACCCGAGCGAGGGTCTTGACTTATGGTTACGACCAGGCCGCGCAAGTGCGGTTGCGACAAGTTGAGCCTGCTCCCTCGGGAGCGATTTTATCGTTTGATACCCCCTTAGGCCCATTGACGACCGAGGCGCATCTGGCGGGTGGCTTCAACCACTATAACACAATGGCTGCCCTTGCGACCGGTCTGGCGTTGGAATTGGACCCTCGGGCGGTGTGTGGAGGCGTGGCCTCGCTGAAAAATGTCCCTGGTCGTTTTGAGCGCATCGCCGAGGGGCAGAACTTTGAGGTCATCGTCGACTACGCGCATACGCCCGATGCTTTGCAGCGGGTTCTGCAAGCCGCTCGCGAGATGGGAACACAGCGGTTGATCTGCGTCTTTGGTTGTGGGGGGGACCGGGATCGCGGCAAGCGCGCATTGATGGGAGAGGTCGCTGGCGAACTCGCGGAATTGACGGTTTTGACATCGGATAATCCTCGCAGTGAAGACCCGACGCGGATTATAGCCGACATAGCTGCAGGCGTGGCGAAAGCTCGTGAGTTTCATAGCGAAGTTGACCGTGAGCAAGCCATTGGCTTTGCTCTCGCTGAAGCGCGAAAAGGGGATATTGTAGTTATTGCCGGGAAGGGACACGAGTCAACGCAGGAGCTATCAAATAGCGTCATCTCCTTCGACGACAGGGAGGTAGCGCGACGCGCTTTGAGGCTTTTGCTGGCGGGGGAAGAGCGTCCCTAATGCACCAAGTAAAAATAAGCGAAATTCTACAGTGGACGGATGCCGATCTTGTTGGTATCTTAGGTCCGGACATTGCCCCAGAGGCAGTGGTGACCGACAGCAGGTCGGTCGCTGAAGGCGATCTTTTTATCGCACTGCGAGGTGAGCGTTTCGATGGCCATGACTTTGTCGAGGCGGCTTTCGAGCGCGGGGCATCAGCGGCTCTGGTTGAGCGCAGTTGGGATGGGGCAGGGCGGTCGTTGTCAGGGCCGTTATTGGCGGTTGACTCGACTTTGCTGGCCTTGGGAGCGATGGCCCACGCGTATCGCAGGCGGTACGATTTGCCGGTTGTTGCCGTGGTGGGTAGTGTAGGCAAGACGACGACCAAGGAATTGATTGCCGCTGTCCTCGGGCAGCGCTATCAGGTTTTAAAGACCGTCGGCAGTGAGAATAACGAAATCGGGGTGCCCCGCACCTTGCTGCAACTTTCCCCAAACCACGAGGCGGTGGTTTTGGAATTAGCGGCGCGAAGAGTCGGGGACATTGAGTATTTATGTTCGATTGCCGAACCTACCGTGGGGGTCCTACTCAATATCGGGACCGCGCATCTAGAATATTTTGAATCTGTAGAAGGGGTGGCCAAAGCTAAAGGGGAGCTCCTGGATTATCTGGGCGAGTCTTTAACGGCTCTCGTTAACGCTGATGACCGTGTCGTGGTTCAGGAGGTACAGAGGACAAAGGGGAGACTCCTGACCTTCGGTTTCGTGCGTGAGAGCGGGTTTCGTGGGGAGGGACTCGTCCTTGACCAGGAGGGCTGCGGCCACTTCCTTCTACATAATAATCCCATTGAACTAAAAATTCCCGGACGACATAACGCTTACAACGGATTAGCGGCGGCCTCGATCGGTCGTATTTTAGACGTCGACTGGGAAGACATACAGCATGCGTTGGCTCAATTTGAGCCGGTGAGTATGCGCGCGGAAATTGTGCGAAAAGATGGGCTGGTCGTGATTAACGATTGTTATAACGCGAATCCCGACTCGATGTTAGCCGCCCTTGAATTGCTCGGCGATGTGCCCGGGGCGCGAAAAATTGCCTTTCTTGGCGATATGTTGGAGCTTGGCCCGCAAAGCGGCGACTTACATGCTGCAGTTGGTGTAGAAGTCGCGACAAAGGCCGATATATTACTGGCCACCGGCAAGCAAAGCAAAGAACTGGTGGCTGCGGCTCGCTCAGCAGGCATGGACGAGACCCAGGCGCGCCATTTTGATAATTTAGATCTGGCGGGCGAATTTATCGCGGCGAATTTGTGTCGTGGAGATGTGGTGTTAGTCAAGGCGTCGAGGGCCATGGCCTTCGACCGAATTGTTGAACGAATACTGCAGTAGTTCCCCCTACTGCAGATAAATAAAATCGTCCGATCCCACCGGGCGTACCCTGCTGTCCCCTTGGCAAATAGCGTCCATAGCTCTATGGACGCCGAGAGGCGCGGCCTTTTGATGGTTGCCGTTCAGCGCGATAGCATGCCCGTATTGCTGATCTGCTTGGTGTTGGTAGGTATAGGACTAGTCATGGTCTATAGCTCTAGCTCTGTCTTAGCTGCTGTCCGTTTTGGCGATTCTAGTCTCTTCCTGAAAAAACAGTCCATTCGCGTACTGATCGGCATCACTTTGATGCTTGGCCTTGCCCAAGTGCCTATGCATTGGTGGGCCCGTTTCTCTCGGCTGATCATGCTGCTCGCTTTTTTCTTGTTGCTCTTGGTCTTGGCCTGGGGACAAGGTCCAGCTCAACGGTGGTTGAGCTTTCCGGGTGTGAATTTGGGTATCGCCGTGCAACCTTCCGAATTCGCGAAATTGGCTATGGTTCTCTATCTGGCGGATGTATTGGTCCGCAAGCGAGACGATATTCACCGTTTCCGTCGTGGGCTTTTGCCGCGTTTATTGGTCGTCGCTTGCGTGCTGGTACTCATCGCATTGCAGCCCGATTTGGGTACGGCTATCGCCTTGGGTTTGATCGCTCTGGTGATGCTCTGGGTGGGCGGGGTGCGTTTGCAGCATCTGGTAGGAGCCGGGCTGGTGGCATCGCTGGGCATAGCACTCTCGTTAGCGACCTCGCGTTATCAAATGCAGCGTTTGCGCAGCTTTGTTGACCCCGAAGGGGATCCCGACGGCTATTATCAGGTTCTGCAATCGCTTTATGGTTTGGGCAGCGGTGGTTTCTTTGGAGTGGGCTTGGGCAATAGCATGCAGAAGGAGCAGTACCTGCCAGAACCACATACAGATTTCGTTTTTGCTTTTGTTGGGGAAGAATTTGGCTTGGTGGGCACCATGGTGGTGCTCGCTCTCTTCGCCGCGTTTGCCTTTTATGGTCTCCGTATTGGTCGTGAATCCGGTGATGCGCATGGTTATCTGGTGGCTACCGGCATCACGGCGATGATTTCCATCTACGCCCTGTTGAATATCGGTGTTGCCACGGGATTATTGCCGACCACAGGGCTGCCATTGCCTTTTGTCAGCTATGGCGGCTCTTCGCTGATGGGTAATATGGCGGGGGTGGGTATTTTGCTTGGGGTCGCTCGTTCGGCTGCGGCCGGTTCGAAGCGATCTGGGCGGAATGACCGGATGGTGAGGGCGCGGCGATGAATCGTCTCTTTGGTAAATACCATCGGGTCCATATGATCGGCGTCGGTGGGGCGGGTATGGAGGGATTGGCGCGGGTCTTGGCGGCCAAAGGTTGTCGGGTGAGTGGTTCAGACCGGGTCGAATCAAAGGAGTTGGCTTTATTGCGCAGCGAGGGCTTCACCGTTTATGTCGGGCACGATGGTTCGCAAATTGAAGGGGTGGATCTCGTCGTCTATTCTGCGGCAGTGCCGGCTGACAACCCCGAGCGGAGCGCGGCGATAAAGCAGGGGATCCCGACGGCTAGTCGGGCCGACGTCTTAGGTGAGTTGTCTCGAACGCCGATCACGCTAGCGGTCTCCGGTACGCACGGTAAAACGACAACGGCCTCAATGACGGCGTCGATTTTGCGCTTGGCCGGTCTCGAGCCTCAGGTCTTGGTCGGGGGATGGTTGAATGGGTGTCCGCAAGCCGAGTTGGGGCGGGGGGAGGTTTTTGTTGTTGAGGCCGACGAATTCGCTCGCAGTTTTCTGCGGCTCTATCCGAGCATTGCCTTGGTGACCGGGGTCGATGCCGAACACCTCGACTGCTACGGGGATCTAGAAACTTTGGAGCGGGCCTTCCACCAGTTTCTCGACCGCCTGCCCTTTTACGGCTACGGAATCTTGGCCGGCGACGGGTTGGTTGGCGAGCGGGTTTTCAAAGGACTTGAGCGTGTTTGCCGCACCTATGGCATGAATGCTGAAAACGATTATCGCATAACAGACCTTGAACAGCGTGCTTGGGGCAGTCGTTTTACGTTCTGTTACGCGGGGCAGAAGTTGGGGGAGATTGAATTGCAGGCCCACGGCGCGCACAATGTCCGCAACGCCGCCGGTGCTGCCGCGCTGGCGCACGGTATACAGGTCGACTTCGCGGCGATAAGCGGGGCGCTGCAACAATTCACCGGGGTCGACAGGCGCTACCAGTATAAAGGCGAGGTCGACGGTATTCTCGTTGTCGATGACTATGCGCACCACCCTGCCGAGTTGGCGGCGGTCCTTGCCGCTGCACGGCAAAGCGGTCGCCGCGTCGTCGCCGTCTTTCAACCTCATCTCTATTCCCGCACCCGTGATTTCGCTGAGGATTTTGCTCGCGAACTGGCGGCGGCCGATCACGTAGTGCTAACTGAAGTCTATGCCGCACGAGAAGAGCCGATGCCGGGAATTGACTCCGGGCTTATTGAGCGGGCGCTGCGATCGAGGGGCTACGTTTTTGTCGATTATTTGCCGCAAAGGGAAGGGTTGATCCCGCATTTAACGGAGTTGTGCCGCCCTGGCGATTTGGTCTTGGTGATGGGAGCCGGCGATATCGCCGGGGCCGCTGAGGATTTGCTTGCGGCACTGGCGGGCAAATCGCTTGCAGAGGTTAAGTCGTGAAGCGAAAAAAAACGAAATCGTCTAAGCAGCCGCTGACCGTTGCGCCGGGTGGAGCCGAGACAAAAAGAGCGCTTGTCCATTGGCCTATGATTGTCGCTTTGGTATTGGCGATGGGCAGCGCGTTGGCCGCTTATCAGGTGGTGAATTTTCTCGGTCAGGGAGACCTTTTTGGCCTTCGCGCGCTTGAAGTCGGGGGATTGCGCCTGCTCGACGGAGACGACGTGCTCGCTGCCAGCGGGCTCGAAGTCGGGACCAATATCTTCGCCGTCGATTTGGAAGAGGTCGAACAGCGGCTGGAGAATGTGTGTTGGATAGAACGGGCCATGGTCATGCGCAAGCCGCCCGACCGTTTGGCTGTCGAGATCGTTGAACGCCAGCGGTTGGCTTGGGTCGAATTGGGCGCGACCTACGGGATCGCCCGCGATGGCGTTTTGTTGCCCAAGGACCAAGCACCTGGCGAGTCTTTCGCCGACTTAAACTTGCCGGTTATATCGGGGCTGGCCGCAGTTAGTGACACGCTGCAATTCGGAGCGACGGTGTCGGATTCTACGTTGGTGGGACTTTTGGGTTGGTGGGAAGAGGCGACGGCCGCGGATGCGGAGTTTTGTCTCAATGTCTCTCGGATCGAACCGCTGCCGGGTGCTTGCGTTCGTTTGCAGATGGTCGGTGATGGGCTCGAGATACGCTTGCCGTTGGATCGCGTCGAACGCAACCTGCGAACGCTCCGGCGGCTCATGCCGCGCGTTTATCGGGACTACCCCGATCCGGCTTATATAGACCTGCGGTATACCGGTCAGGTCGTTGTCGGCAGCAAGGAAGCGGGGGGGGAATGAGCTGGGGTGAAGAACGCAACGGCTCGATCGCGGGCTTGGATTTGGGCACGACGAAAATCTGCGTGGTCATTGCCGAACGGGTTGCTGCGGGACGACTGCGGGTTATCGGCATTGCCCAACAGCCTTCGGAGGGGCTGCGCCGCGGGGTGATTGTCGATGCGGAGAAGACCGTAAAGGCTATCGGTGAGGCGATACGGCAAGCCGAGTTGATGGCAGGCGTCGAGGTCGGGTCGGTCTATGCCGGCATAGCGGGTGAACATATCGCCAGCCTCAACAGTTCGGGTATGGTCGCCGTCGGTGATTCCGGGGGCCGGATCGGTGTATTGGACCGGGAAAAAGTCCTCGAAGTCGCTAGTGCGGTTAAAGTGCCGGTGGACCGCGAAGTCCTGCACGTTTTGCCACAGGAATTTCTCGTTGACGGTAAGCGCGGCATTCCCGATCCGGTTGGCATGTACGGGGTGCGTTTAGAGGCTAATGTGCACGTGGTGACAGGCGCTGTCACTGCGGTGCAGAATATTACTCGCAGCATCCTCCGCGCCGGCGTCGACGTTCGGGATATCGTTTTAGAGCCGCTGGCTTCGAACTATGCTGTCCTTGACGCCGATGAGCGGCAGATGGGGGTCTGCATGATTGATATCGGCGGTGGGACCTCTGATGTGGTTGTTTTTGCTAAAGGGGGGCTGCGCCATTCGGGCACTATTGGGTTGGGGGGGCAAAATGTGACCAATGACGTTGGCATCGGTTTGCGCACCTCTTGGGCAGAGGCCGAGCGGATCAAGTGCGCGCATGGGGCGGCTTTGGTCGATATCGTGGATGCACAGGAACAGATCGAAGTAGCCGGTGTCGGAGAGCGAGCGGCGACCCCCGTGTCCCGGCGAGACCTAGCCGATATTATCGAGGCGCGGATGGAGGAAATCTTCATGTTGGCCCGCAGGCAAATCTTTGCGGCCATGCCGAACGCGGTGTTGGGGGCGGGCATAGTCATTACGGGCGGAGGCGCACAGGTGGAGGGGGCGGTGGAGCTCGCGGAAAGGGTATTTGCCGCACCGGCGCGCCTGGGGTCCCCGGTTGGGCTCGAGGGCATGGCCGAAAGCATTGGCAATCCGCCATACGCTACCGCGTTGGGCTTGGTCCTATACGGGGCCGAACACCAGGGGGGAATGGCTGATATTGAGGTACGGACCATGGTCGAGGATCACTTCGACTCAGTATTTGGACGAATGAAAAAGTGGTTACAAACGTTGGGCTAACGGCTTTGCCGGTTCCCGAAATCAAGGAGGAGTAAGACATGCCAATTACAATGGTCGACAACGAACGCCAGGCGCGGATTAAAGTCATAGGCGTCGGTGGTGGCGGTGGTAACGCCATCAATCGCATGATACAATCCGGGATGCACGGAGTTGAGTTTATCGCTATCAATACCGATGCCCAGGCATTGGAGACTTCCTCCGCCGATTTTTCCCTCTGTATTGGCGATAGCGTCACGCGCGGGTTGGGCGCTGGTGCCGATCCGGAAATCGGGCGTCAGGCTGTCGAAGAAGATCGCGAAAAGGTTTCCGAGCGGTTGCAGGACGCGGATTTGGTCTTTATCACTGCAGGCATGGGCGGGGGGACAGGAACCGGGGCCGCGCCGGTTGTAGCCGCGATCGCCAGAGAGCAGGGGGCTTTGGCCGTTGGCATCGTCACCGAGCCGTTTATGATGGAAGGCTCTCCGCGGATGAATAACGCCAGAAGCGGGATTGAGGAATTGCAGGAACATGTCGACACCCTGATTACGATTAAGAACCAGCGTCTTTTGACGATCTGTGGACGCGAGACAACCTTGAAAGACGCTTTTTTTAAGGCGGACGAAGTGTTGATGCAGGCGACGCGCGGCATTGCGGATTTGATCACGATTCCCGGTATGATAAATCTCGATTTCAATGATGTGCGGACCGTAATTTCGAAGGGCGGGGACGCGATTATGGGGGTTGGAAGCCACAGCGGTGAAAATCGCGCGGTGGAAGCGGCACGCAAGGCGATCAATAGCCCGCTATTAGAGGACGTGTCGATTGCGGGTGCCAAAGGCGTATTGATAAATATCGCCGCCGATTCGAATCTCACGCTCTTTGAAGTCAATGAGGCGATGTCGCTGATCCACGAAGCGACGGGGCCCGAGGCTACGATTATTTTCGGAACGGTAATTGACGACGGCTTGGAGGGGGATATTCGGGTGACGGTGATTGCCACGGGTTTTAATCACAGCAAGGATAATACGCTCCCCTTCCGCAGTGGGGAGCAGGAGAAAGCCTTGGAGGCGATTAGTGTAGATCAACCGGCCGCCGAAACCCCAGCCCTGTTGGGTGGCTTAGGTTTGCCGGCGGGCAGCCCGTTGGATACTCCGGCCTATCTGAGCAATGGCAATGGCGCCGCCAGCAGGCAAGGTAATAGCAACGGCAATGAAGTGGCACCGCAGCAGGGGCAGGGGACCGCGCCTGCCGATAATTTGGATATTCCGACATTCCTACGTCGGAGAATGAACGCTTAGGGCTTATTTTTTCTAACCATGAGACTTGAAGGCAGTTGTCGGTGGCAGACTGCCTTCAAGTTGCTCTTGGCGATGTATCGCATTGCGCGTGCACAGCATTCCCTTATATTTCATAAATAGTTGTTACGGGTCAGGTTATGTGGTGTAAATAAGAAATCCGCTAAGCTAATGGAGAAGATTTAATGGCTGAAATTCGCGTCGGTATGATTATGGGCAGTAAATCCGACGAAGAGGTGATGCAGAAAGGAGCTGCGGTACTCGATGAGTTGGGTATCGGTTATGAGGTGGTTATATCTTCGGCTCACCGCAACCCCGAGCGCACAGCAAGTTGGGTTAGTGAAGCAAAAGGTCGAGGTATACAGGTGATTATCGCCGGTGCGGGTTTGGCGGCTGCTTTGCCTGGGGTGGTGGCAGCGCATACCATTCTGCCCGTTATTGGGGTGCCGATAGCATCTGGGCCTCTAAATGGGTTGGATGCGCTTTATTCCATCGTGCAAATGCCCCCAGGCGTCCCCGTAGCTACCGTGGGTATCGACAATACTAAGAATGCCGCGATGCTGGCAGCCCAGATTATTGCCCTGTCCGACGGCGAAGTCGCCCGGACGATCGAGGTTTATCGTCAACAGTGGAACCAATAAAGCCGGTTGAGCCGGTAGTTGAAAGGATTTGATTCGCAGTGGCCAATATAAGTCGTATCTCAAAATTGCTTTCATTGATGCTCAGGCATCGGCCCGACGAATTCGGGTTGGAGATTGATCCCTACGGTTACGCACCCTTAAACCAAGTGGTGCAAGGGGTGCACGAACGCTATGACGAGGTGGTTGAGGCGGATATCATCGCTTTGGCCGAAGACCCGCAACAAGGTCGTTTCGAATTGAACGAAAACGGCATTCGGGCCCTTTATGCCCACAGTTTCTTCGTCGACATGGACGGAGAGCCTATGGATCCGCCGCCCGAGAAACTCTATATGGGCACGACCAAAGCCGAAGCGCGGCGTTTTTCCGGTGAGGGCATCTCTCCTGGAGATCGTTATTATGTGCATCTGTCGCTTACGCGCGAGGCGGCTGAGTCGCGCAGTCACCAACGCGACGCGCCCTGCGTCGTGGAGATTCTCTCGGCCAAAGCCCATACGCAGGAGGTGCGCTTTTTTGCTCGTGGTGAGGTCGTGCTCACCGAAGAGATTCCCGCCGATTGCGTCGGCGAAATCTTCGGCGGTACCGATGAGCAGGGGGCTAGTGCCGCCCCTGTAAGGCGGGCACCTGCTACTGGGAGGAAATCCGCCGCCAATAAGGCGCCCCGCAAAGAACCGGAGCAAACAGCCAAGGAACCGGAGCAAGCAGCCAAGGAGCCGGAGCAAGCAGCCAAGAGCTTCGGTCGCAGCCCCCGTTTTTCGACCCGCTGAACACTTCTGCATCCTTCTCCTGGAGCTTAGCTAGATTCCATGGCCCAGTACGAAGTTACCCTAAGAGACTATTGGCGAATCTTACGTCGCCGCAAGGGGGTCGTGATTTTCACGGCCTTCCTCTTGGGTTTTTTCAGCTTTGTTCTGGCGCAGATATGGCAGCCAATACCTGAGTATACGGCTAACGCCAAGATCCAGATCGAATCAAACCAAAGCATCGCCAGTCTCACTATGGAGTCCTACGGCTATAGTGTAGGCGACCAGATCGAAACCAAGATATCCGTTATCCAGAGTTATCCGGTGATTCGGCGTGCCGCTGAGGTGATTGGGATGATGGAAGGCGCGACGACGCTATCCGATACGACACTGATCGTCCTTGATTTGCAGGGGCGAATCGTTGTCGGTCAGGAGGGCTATTCAAATATCCTGGTCATCGAAGCGACCGACATCAATCCTACGATGGCGCAGAATTTGGCCAATACCCTCGCAGAAGTATATAGGGTACACGAGTACGAAGCCAAGAACAAGCAAGCCCGCAAAACCCGCGAATTCGTCCAACAACAGCTCTTCGCTGCTCGTGACAGCTTGGCCATGTCTGAAGACGAGGCCAAGGTCTTCCGTGAAGACCACGATCTCATTTCTATCGATGCCCAAGCCAGCTTCGTGCTCGGTTTGATCTCTGAGTCTGAGCGAAATAAGATCTCTATGCAGCAGATCATCACCGTGATCGACAGCATGCAGGGAGAAATAAAAAAAGAAGGTCGGCTGACGCAGAAGATCCTGCAGGGCTCCTCGCGGGAACATGTCGGTAGTGCGTTCGCGGCTTTCGTGCAACAACTCAACGCCGTGCATCTGGAGCGTCACGGCTTACTCATCCAGTTTACCCTTGAACATCCCAACATCAAACAGCTAGACGCTCGTATAAAAAACTTGACCGAAACGATGGCTGAGGAGTTGAAGCGGCGGCGGAAAACGTTGTTGGCCAATTTCGCAACAGTGGATATAAAATTGGTCAAGCTAAAAGCCGAACGCGAAAACTTGCCGACGCTAGGCTTGGCATTGGGCCGGAAAGAACGAAGAATCCTCCTTTTCCAGGAGGTCGTCATCGTGCTCGAAGAAGAGCTGCAGGCGGCCAAGATCAATGAGGCCAATACCGTCGAGTCGGTGGTGTTGATGCAGGCGGCGATCAAACCTTCTGTGCCGAACAACCCGCACAATCCGGTTCAGAGAGCGGTGATGGGGATGGTGCTCGGGTTGGTGCTTGGGGTGGTTTTCGCGGTGATCGCCGAAACGCTTGATACGTCTATCGGCACGATCGAGGACGTGCAAGAATACACCGGGACCAAAGTCGTCGGTGTTATCCCTTTTATCCGCGTGGAGAGCGTCGCGGCTTCGATGGAACGGCGCGGCGTCGATATCAAAGACAAGCGGATGTTGCAGCGGATGGCGCAGCTGGTGACCTATTTCGACCCGCAATCGACATTGGCCGAGACCTATCGCACGCTGCGGACCAACATCGAGTTCGTCACGGTCGAAAAGGGCGATAAGACGATGATGGTTACCAGTTCGACCAGTGGCGAGGGCAAAAGCACGGTCACGGCGAACTTGGCGATGACGATGACCCAGTTGGGTAAGCGGACACTGTTGGTTGATTCCGATTTGCGCAAGCCGACGGTGGCGCGAATGTTTGGTCTCGACAAGGAGCCCGGTTTGGCCGAGGTCATCGTCGGCAACTACGAATGGCGTGAGGTCATCCGCACAGTGACCGATATCGTCACCGGCGGCATAGGCATGGAAGATCTGATGAAGACGCAAGGCATCAGCAATCTGCACATTATTACCAGCGGAGCCATCCCGCCGAACCCCGCCGAATTGCTCAACTCTGGTAACATGATGGAATTTATCAAAGAAGTGAGCGAAGTCTACGACATCGTTCTTTTTGACGCGCCGCCAGTCCTGCACGTGACCGATGCGGTGATTCTCGGTAAAAAGGTCGACGGGGTGCTGGTCATCTATAAGGCTGGTGATATTCCGCGCACATCGCTCAAGCGCACGGTCAATCTGCTCAACAGCGTCGAAGTCGATATACTGGGTATCGTGCTCAATGGTATCCGGGCTGAAATTAGCGCTGACTACTATGACTTTGGCTATAGTTCATACTACGGTTATGGTACGGAAGAGAAGGAGGAGGCTACCTGGATAGAGAAGGCCCGAGACTATGTCTACGGCCTTTCTAATCGAGGTGAAGAAGAGGATAACGATGATGATGATGACGGGGATGACGATCGCCATGGCGAGGATTATGATGAAGATAAAGATGGACCAGCATTGGCAGGACAAGGAAGCGGTGCTGGTTCGGGTAGGGTTCGGCACTTGCTCGGTACAATGCTATTGGCGGTCGTAGGAGGCGGCATGATCTGGCAGAGCGGTTATCTAACCCGCCCGTTGGGCCTGATTCCGGTTTTTGCCAGTTATAGTGACGCGACCCTCGATGCGCCGATATCGGCACCGATCGCTTCTCCGCCCCCGCCACAAGCCGTTGTCGAATCGTCTTCAGCACCGGTGAAGCAGCAGCCAGATCGCGCAGTGGGACCGATTGCGGTGGCTGCCAAAACCGCCCCGACTTCGGTACCGGCGGCAATAGTGGAAACGATGGCAATGACGACAACGGCCAATCCCGTGCAGGCCATTGCAAAACCAATGCAGGGGCAGTTAAGGTCGAAACCCCAACCTTATGCTCTTCGCATCGCATCGTATGCGCGATCGAGCAAGTGGGCGGTTGCCGCCGTTGATCAGTTGCGTGAAGCGGGCCAACACGCCTTTCTCGTGCCGACCGCGGACCAGGGGGGCAGGGAGCCGATGGTACGGTTGGTGGTTGGAGAATTTTCCAATTGGGATGCCGCTTATCGCGAGGGGCAACGCATGCAGGATAGCGGGCAACTGAAGGAGTTTTTCGTCGTTTATTTGCCCTATGCTGCGGAGCTAGACAGTTTCGCCGAATTTGACCTAGCGGATCAAGCCATCGCCGGATTGGGTGATAAGAGTTATTTCTGTTATGTGCAGTCGCAGTCTGTCGATGCCTACAGGGTCCTGGCTGGGGCTTTTGAGACGGATGAGGAGGCGCGCGCTTTCCTCGGTGAATTTGACGGCGCGAGGATCGTACGGCGCTGAAAATATTGCGGACCTGCTTGCGGGAGGATCCGATAAGTCGCTGGGTAATTTAGCTGATCCAGCATTTTTTTTGCCTGCCATTCGATAGCTTACTAAGCTATAACCTATCTTTAAAATCAATTATTTCGGCTGTTTTTTGTCGTAAATAGTGAAAATTCGGATTTCCGATTGCGTGCTTATGGCATTTAAATCCAATAGCAACTTGATGAGTGGGCAGTCTTCCTTTTTGCTTGTCATTACCGTGTTCTGTTTGATTATCGCCGCGGTTATGGCGAAGTTGCCACCAGCCTACGGCGGGGTCATCGTCGTGGGCATTATCGTCTTTATGGCGACCTTCATGAGCACCGAGGCGGGGCTCTATCTGTTGATCTGTTCGATGTTGCTTTCGCCCGAATTCGGCGGTGGCGGTCTCGAAGGGGGCGATACCACTGCAAGTCGTGGGGTGACGATCCGAGGCGAGGATATGCTATTGGTCCTGCTCGGTTTCGCCTGGCTGATGCGCACGGCGATCCACAAAGATTTGGGGTTGATTCGACCGACTCCGCTCAATGGTTCCATCGGGATTTATGTCGCAGTCTACCTCTTCGCAACATTGGCGGGTTTTATCGCCGGCCATGTTCGTGGTATTACCGGTTTTTTTTATGTTCTCAAATACGTCGAGTATTTCATAGTCTACTTTATCGTTTCCAACAACCTAGAGACTCGCGACCAGATCAGGCGCTTTATCATCACGATGCTGATCACGGCATTTATCGTCAGCATAACAGCCACCGCGCAGATTCCCGGGGGCGAAAGGGTGTCGGCCCCCTTCGAGGGGGAACGGGGCGAGCCCAATACGTTGGGTGGCTATCTGCTGTTGATCGGTTCGGTTGTCGCTGGTCTGGCGATCAACCTGAAGGACAAGAGTATTACGCGATGGTTGTGGATGTTGTTGGCCTTTATGTTCATCCCCTTCATGTTCACCCAGTCCCGCGGTTCTTATTTGGCCTTGCCCTTCGTCTATATGACTTTCGGTTTTTTGCTGCCGAGTAAGCGAATAAAGATGGTGGTACTGGCTGTCGTATTTTTCATATTCGGCGTGCTATTTATGCCAGCGACGGTGACGGATCGCATCATGTACACCTTTGAACAGGGGTATACCCAACAGAAAAAGGTGAAAATCGGCGATGTCGAGCTAGATACTTCGACCACTGAGCGGCTCGAAAGCTGGACCCGTGCGTTGAGTGACGGCATCAAGAGCCCGATTTGGGGGTTTGGGGTCACCGGCTATGGCTTTCTCGATGCGCAGTATCCGCGCATATGGGTGGAGACTGGGTTGTTGGGCCTGTTCTTTTTTGGATCGCTGATGTATAAGGTTTTCAAACAAGGCTTTCAACTTTATGGCAACACCGAAGATCCGTTGTTCAAAGGTCTAGGAATGGGGCTTATTGCCGGTACGGTGGGGTTGTTGTTCCATGCGCTGGGAGCCAATACTTTCATGATCGTTCGGGTAATGGAGCCTTTCTGGTTGATTGTGGGGATGGTGGTTTTCGCCAATAAGCTCGAAGCCGATGCGGCCGCAAAGGAAATCGCAGAGGAGGTTGAAACCACTGCGAGCGGAGTCGCGGCAATAAGAGCCAGAGGATCAGCGTGAGGTCCGGTGTCGATAGATAATAAGGCCGTCTTATTAGATGCAGATCACCTTTTCGGAGAGCGAGCCGCGCAACCGGCCATAGGTCATGGCTGTCGTTTTGGCCAGCAGCAAAAACACTAGCGCAAAACTTCCCGACACGCCTGTCTGCAGCCCCTTGCTGTGCAAACGTCTTCTCACCTTGAGCACCTGCCAAAGCAGGTAGCAGGGAGCCGTAGCTAAGAGCAGGGGGTGCAACAAGCCGGTCGCCAGGAGCGACACGACCTTCTTGTTGAGACCATCGAATTCGACCCATCCTTTCACGGGCGCTGGCAAGACCATTTCGCGCCCGCCGACATTGAAGAGGACCCCGTTCCTGCCGTGGCGACGCGTCAATAGGGCTTGTGCTAGACCAAATAGAAAACCTTGGCGTACAATGCCGCGCAGATCAGAGCGGTGCCAATGGGCCACCGCGGCGTTGGGCACTGCCCGCAGCATACCCCCTGCCGCGTAGAGTCGTGCCAAAATGTCGTGGTCCTCTCCGATGCCCACGCCCTTGTAGTTGATGCTCTCGTCAAAGCCTCCGAGGCGCTCAAACCACGTCTTTGTAATGGCCAAATTCGCAGTGGCGTAGCCGCCGTATGTCAGCATATAAGCCCGATACTCTTCCAACTGAGACCGACCCAGTAGCGTGTAAAGTGCCGCGAATGTCTCGTAGATGTTTTCCGGCGCACGGCTTTCTATATTGCCGGCCACGGCGGCGGCTTCGCCATCGGCGAAAGCTTCGGCTAGGTCTGTGAGCCAGTCGGGGTCGGGTAGGCAGTCGGGGTCGATATTGGCGATTACCTGTCCGGTCGCCGCCCTGGCGCCGGTATTGCGCGCAGGGCAAGCGCCTTGTCTGGGTTCGTGCAGCAATTGACCGGGGAAGTCTGGGTGCGCCGTTAAGAATTGAAGGATAATATCGACCGAGTCGTCTTTTGAGTTGTTGTCGACCAGATAGACCTCAAAATCTCGATAATATTGCGCTGACAGCGCTTCCAGGCATGCAGGCAAAGTGCGGCTGCCGTTATAGACTGGAATGACCACAGAAAATTTCACAGCTTTTCCTCCAAGCCCAGCGCCTCGCCTAGCGCGGCAAATGCCGCTTCCCAGCCATTCGCTTCAGCAAATGACCTGGCCTGATATATCAGGGTTCGCTTGCGCTCGGGGTTTTCGAGCAATTGGCAGACCTTTTGTGCGAATTGTCGCTCGTTGTCGGCGCTGAGGAAATGCACGCCTTCTTCTATACCCAATTCGTCCATAAGGAAATTCGTTGATACGACCGCCAATCCCGCTGTGAAAGCGTCCATGATCTTGGTGATAAAACCGCGTCCTTGGCGCATGGGGTTGACGAAGATTGAGGCGCGCCGCCATTGCGGATCCATCTCCTCGACATAACCTGTCAGTTCGACCTGAGGGAACCGCGCGGCCAGCCGCGGCAAACGCTCTCCGCGGTAGCGCCCGACTGCGACAAAGCGGGCATCGGGATGGGATTGAGCGATTAGGGGGAAAATTCGTTCGAGGAAATACGCCAATGCGTCCTCATTGGGCTCATAGGCCATATCTCCGCAGAACAACATTGTTGTGTTGTCATCTCCGGCGTAATGGAAATTGAACAAATCGAGATTGGCTCCGCACGGTACCAGTCCAACCGGTGTCTGCTGCGTGCGCCGCAGATATTCGGCTTCGCCCGGGACGACAGTCAACAGAAAATCGGCCCTTTGGCAGAAATAGCGCTCGTAGCGTTGTAAACGCCATTCGTCCCAGGTGAGCTTGAGGCGAGTCCATGGCGTAGTCTCAAGCTCGCGCAGGCGCCTAGTGCGCAAGTGGTCGGTGCCCGCTTCGTCTAAGAAATAACGCATGCCGGGGACTTTGGCATTGAAATCGATGAATTGTGCACTGGCCGTGCCCACCGCGATCAGCGCCTGGGGTTGCAATTGTGCCAGCGCGGCATTGATCTGCACGCGCAATGTAGAGCGGTGGGTGGTGGGGCGCATGCGCAGATGGCGTGCAAATGTGTCGCCGATGCTGGCCGGTCCCGGATCAAAGCGTTGCGTGCCGGCTAACTGCAAACCTTCGGGCTCGACGATCTGCTGTGAGGAGACCACTAGCAGGTGTATCTGGCAGTGTTTGGCCAAATAGCGCAACATTTGCATATTGCGGATGCGCGTGCCCGAATCGGGTGGCCAAACGGGGTAGGGCACGAGGAAGGCGATTTTCATGCATTTTACCTTTCCGATGTAACTATACCCAGCCAACGCGTCGCGCTGGCCAGTGCCCTGGCCAATGGCGGTGAACACCGCTCTTGCACGATGGTGGCGATACGCACATCGTCGTCATTCCAGGGCCGGGAGATCTTGAGTCCCAATCCCATCAGCACGGGGAAAAGGACCATGGACAACAACGTGTGCGGCCACGGCGCGAGCGCGTCGCCAATGGCGTGGAGCAACAAAGTGGCGGCTCCAGCGCTGGCAGAAATCTTGAGAACTTCGACCAATGGGAAGGTATATTTCATCCTACCCACGAGAAATAGGGTGCCGGCAACCACGCCCGCTATCTGCACTGATGAGTTTGCCCAAGCCGCACCGATGGCTCCGTAGCGCGGGATTAGCACCAGGTCTGCTAGTACGTTGCCGATCGCGATAAGTAGGGTTACGCCGAGGATGAAGTTCTGTTTCTCGGCGCTGTAGAGGGCCATAGAACTTGGTCTGCAGAAGGTCGCGACAATGCCGGCGACCATCAGCACGCGCAGCACCGGGACCGCACCTGCATACTCTTCGCCGTAGAGCAATTGCACTACCTGCGGGGCAAATAACATGGCCAGCGCGCCTACAGGTATGACCAATAGCGCCATGTATTTGATCATCAAGCCGTAGCCGCGCGAAACCTCCTCGCCATTTGTCTCCTGCACCTGCACGAGAATGGGATACAGCACGTTGGACACGGCGACGGGAAGTTGCATAATGGTGAAAGTGAGGCCATAGGCCAGCGAATACACGGCGACCGCTTCCATTGTGGCGAAGCGCTCCAAAAAGAATACTTCCGATTTCTGCCATACGACCGCGTCGACAAGGGTCAGGGTGAATACTGTCGCGGCAAAGCGGATGATTCGCCTGCGTTCCTCGCCGCGCAAGCGTTCTTCGCGGTCTGTACCCCAATGCTGCTGGACCCCCCACGCCAATAAAAACAGCCGCACCGCCTCGGTGGCCAATAATGCGCAAAGAACGCCTTGTAAACCCCACTCCTGTAACAAGATAATACCCAGGAGGACCAACTGTAAGGGGGTGCAAATAAGTTGCGCCACCATGCCAATCTCAAAACGCTGCAACCCCCCGGCGACGGCGGTGATCAGGCGCGAAAGGGCCATTGGAATTAGAAGCAGGGTCGCGAAACCGACTGTAAAAAAAACAGAAGGGCGCAGCGCGCCCCACAGCAAGAGCATTGCGGCCATTCCGACGATGGCTAGCGACTCCAGCCAGATCATATCCCGATAGAGCGCGCGACCCCAGTCCGGTTGCAGTGCGCGATATTCGGCGATAAAACGGGTCGCGGTACTGGGCAGTCCCAGATTGGCGACCAATGTCACTACCCCCACCAGCCATGTGATATAGGAATACTTGCCGTATTCGGCCGGGCCCAACCAGCGCGAGAGGATCATCGAGGTCGCCAATCCGCCGAGGGCCGTCACGGCCGTGGCGACGGCGACCGAGCGGCTGTTACGGCCAAGACGGCCAATGATCGCCCCCAGGTCGAGCTGCGCCATTAGCGGTTGAGAACCACTCCATAGCTCGCGCTAACCGCCAGGTGTCTGCCGATTTTTACCCCGGGTGCGGGTGCGTATTTAAGCGCTTGGAAAAGGTCGCCGCGCGGCCCCTCTGCAAATACCACTATCAGCCGCTTTTCCTGGCGATAAAGTTCATCGTCTGTCCCGGGCTGCTGCACCAGTAGCGCCAATAATAATACTTTAGATAGGCTAGGCGAAAAAGGACTTCGCCGACGAGCGGCAGCGCGATCAGTTTGCGCTTCGCGTCACTGGCCAAGTATTCGCTGCGAAGCTGATCTATGGTGTCAATATCCCAGAGCCGGACCTTCTCGTAGCCGCTGTCGCGGAACGCCCTGGCGTAAGTGATGGTCCTGAACGCGTTTTCCTGCGCCCCGTAGCGTGCTCCTTCGTGGTTGGCGAGAAATCTCTTCTTACCGCCGTACCAAGGCAGGCAGTGCTCTTTATAGGCAATGGTCGCCCCGGCCGCTTTGAGGACCCGGTGCGCTTCCGCAAGCAAATGCCGCGGATGAGTGGTGTGGTGTAGCATTTGTTTGCAGATGACCAGATCGAAGGTGTACTCCGGGAAGGGCAGTGCTTCGCCATTGGCGCAGGTGGCATGTAACTCGAGTTGGTGGCCATCTATGGCGCCCAGCCCTGTGATTGGGCTGCGGCTGATTTCGCACAGGGTTACGCGATAGCCTTTCTTGCGTAGCGCGTAGCTGAGCAACCCTCGGCCCCCGCCCAAATCGAGGATGTGAGCGCCCACGTGCGCCCCGCTTTCAGTGATCAGCTCGACTATTTCAGTAAAGAACTCACTATCGGCAAAACGCTCGGTGGCAGCGGCGAAATCCCTGTCGAGAAATTCGCGCCTTATGAAGTCGGCATGTTGCGGTGATGAGCGCATTTCCAGTACTGATTGTTCGTATGTGCTGATTTCCTGGTCGTAAAATTTGGACTCTGCCATATTTCGTTTAATCCTCAAGCAAGATATACACTAGCATAGCAAAAAAACGACAATCCTGCAATCGTATATTCCCTTGATAACCTCCCTCCGCCATCGGGATTTTGCAGTTGTCGTCAGCACCCCGCATCTGGAGAGATGGGGGCGTTGCCACCATGGTTTCCAGACGATTATCGTGTTTAGTTGTCGCCGCTGCGACAGGCCCGCATAATCACCTGGATATGCTAAGGAGCCAACCGAGGCTTAAGAGTTGTCGCGGGATATAGTGAGTGCTATTTTTTTAATTGCTTTCCCGTCTGACCCAAGGAGCTTTGCAATTTTTTGAGACCTTTTCTTTGCAATGTATTTTTAGGGCGCGCAAAATTAACAGCGACCAATAGTGCTCGTTGTATCTGGCTCGTATAACACGCTGGGAACGGGCTCGAAAAAGAGCTAAAGCTTCTTCTGGGCTAATCATGTGTTTACTCCTATCCTTATAATTGTTCCATGAAGAGGTCCGTCTCCGAGGAAAGGCGATGTCTGATATGAGCGATGTGAACAACGAACGACGGGACAGTTGGGATGGGCAAGGCGAATGGCCCGCGGCCTCGGTGATTATCGTTACCCGCGATCGGCATGAAGCGGCTGAAGCGGCTGTTCGTTCGGTGCTGCAAGTTGATTACCCCGCCGAAAAACTAGAAGT